>JAAUYG010121709.1_pt1 | contig 21912 bp, 14 predicted proteins | sample 7278091 | NCBI WGS metagenome assembly JAAUYG01 (sample SAMN14350201, study PRJNA611818) | marine sediment metagenome | isolation source: surface marine sediment (0.6m) | place: French Polynesia: Moorea | collected 2018-08
ATCGTAATCATAATCATAATCTACTTTCTGACTAAGTAATCGTAATCGTAATTGTAATCGTGAAATTGAAAGTAATCGTAATCATAATGATTACACCTTACAATGTAATCGCCCCAAGTCTGTAATGAAGGGCCAATAAAAATAAAGTTATTGTGTTGTCACTCTTGGGTGGTCTTAAAAATGGAGGGAATTGTTAAATGGAAGGGTCTTGAAGTAACAGACTACTGTATAATTATTATATTTGATACACTATTACTAGTAAATCCTCGTGTAGAATTAGATGAAATAGTTTCAGTGATTATACATTGTATGCTATCTTAAGAAGTAAAAACATGTATTCCCTGCCAATTTAAACAGTACCCCTTCATTTTAAGACCTCCCTGTACTTGAGTTATTAAAGACTGCCTAGTAAAGGTCCCTCTACCCGGTATATTAAGACCGCTATACTTTAAGACAGACAACCTATGTATTGAGTATGTCTGAATGGTCGGCTTTGAGTAATTGTATATGTATAGGTTTCGACCCACCAACCACAGGACCCACTAAGCATGCACAAAAAGTGCATGATGAATTGATGATCCATGTACCATGTTTACTCCGAAAAAAATAGCATATGAATTGAGAAATGCATTTGTCTAGCACATGACTGGAGTAACTTAACAACATGTACAAGGGGTGATATCTTGATTTCTTTCTGTGTATAAGACATGTACACTAGTCCATTCTTTTACCATCGCAGGGACCTGAGCCATTATTAATACAGTACCCGGTAGTACAGTATATGCATGTACAGTGAAATCTGTCAGTGTGTCTTGACAGACCACTGCCATGAGAGACCACCTGTCTTGCCAGCTAGACTACACATTTTTGGTAGAAGGACTTGCTGCATTTCACTATAACTGAACCTATCACCAGAAACCACCTGTCTTGACAGACCACATTTTGGCCAATGGGGTGGTCTTTCATGACAGGTACCACTGTATACATATTGGATAATGTCACAGTATACATGTATAAATGACCTGCATGGTGGCCCCAAGGAAGTTTAGTGCAAGTCTTCACCCAAAGGTCTGGCCCTACAGTCTCTGGTAACTAATAGTTCTAAACCCACAACCCACTGCCAAACTTGTACAGCATTTGGACATGCAGCTGCCAGCTAAAATCCCATGCAGGGCATTGTATTCTCTCAAAGCAGGTTTTATTTAAAACAGGAGAACCTCCCAGAAGCATGAAAGTCCATGTACAGTGATCCCAGCAATTTAAGACCCCTCCATTTTAAGATGGCAACCAGGGGACGGCCAGCATCATTGTCCCGTGTTGCATGCAAAGGGCAGGGCTCTTGGAAGGAGATGTCATAAAGTGATCTGTTCAAGACCTGAGCCAAATTATAGGGTACCTTCTTTTGTGAAACTTTGTATGGGTGCATTATGATGATTGTCAGAACCCACATGAAAAACCAGACCGAAAACTTTGAAACTTTGCAGTCGAGCAAACAAAGAACATAGACATGAATATTAGTGAGGACCTGTTGTGTTCATCACTTTCGAAGACTTTGCGGTGGTGTGAATAAATTCTATCACTTTCAAGTGTGCGTAATAGTTGTTAATGTAAATTTATGTACTGGGGTATATTTTTCATTTCCTTTGATTCATTTCTGTTTCAGGATGACTCGCATGTACGATCGCTGACTAACATGCCATCACCGGGCATAGACGTCCCGTCGAGTTCCAAGCCTCCTCACCCTGTTATGGTCGTTCCTAACAGCCAGATGGTCCCCACACGCAGCCCGAGTCCCCTACCCCACCTACAGGTCCCACAACCCCCACCCGCACACATGGGAATACAGACAACTCAGGGCACCAGCTCAGCTCAGGGAAGTCTACAGTCCGTGGCGGGGTTTGCGAACCTGCCCACAGTTCAGCAGAGCAGTAGTCCCGTCACAATACATCCGCCGGCCCGGACGTTAGCCATGACGACATATGTGCCCCCGGCACAGCCAACCCAGGCCAACAAAACTGGGTACTCAATGCAGCTTCCAAGCAGCAGTGTGGCAGCACTGTTACAAGGTAGAGTGAAATAAGACCATGCCCTCAGGGGTTATAGAGTGCTTGAAAATACTTAAATCTTAAGTTTTGACTTTAGTCAGATATTGGCCAATCACATTAATGAGATTGGCTTATATCAGACTGTTGGCCAATCAGATTGTTGGGATTGACTTTAAATCAGATTCTTGGCCAATCAGATTGTTCAGATTGATGACAGGTTAAGGCTCTGATTTAAGTTTAAACTTAGACTTAAATACAATGTACGTATAGTTTCGAGAACTCTGGCCCTGTACTATGATCACTTATTAGATGATGAGCGGTTGCTCACCAGTGCCCTGTTGTTCCATAAAGACGTACACACATTGCAACCGACTTAGCATTGAATGTAAGTTGTCCTCATTCTGGCATTCCAGTGTGGAGGTATCAGACTGGTCGTTTTTGGTTAGCATGTAACATGTACATGATGTATGGGACTGATACCACACAGTATAGCATGGTCTGGAGACAATAGCCAGCGTCTGATTTTGGACATCAGGCAGAAAGTAACTGAAGAAAAGTAATGGACAGAAAGTAACAGTTTGGCCTGGGAAAAAAGTGACAGCCGGGGGTGAGTCAAGAGACATATAGACATCACTGAATGAGCACTTGTGGGACCAAAAGAGTTGACGACCATGCCCACTTGTCATTGGCAACTTAATATCATTGTCAACTGACTTTCCCTTCCAGGTCTGACACAGAACAACCCAGTCAGTGTGCCCCCTGTCACCAACACCAAGCCGGTGTCACATATGACTCAGTCACAGATGACTCAGTCACAGATGACCCCAGCATCCCAGCCAGTACCGTCAACGCAGTCCCAGCCTCTGTACCAGCTCCAGACAGCCGGGGGTCAGCAGGTCGTCTCCCTAGGAGGTAGGTGGGAAATGGCTTAATACCGCTGGCAACCTGATTAGTGATAAGAGGCTAAAAAAATGTCCTGAATAGGGAGTCTTTTTAAATATTGTATCCCGAAGATGTAAAAAAAGTAAAAAATCCCCAAAACTGCTAGAATGTGTGCCTACTCATGATTGGTTGAACATATTGAAAGGCTTGATGTAATTGGCTAAGCACTGAAGCTACATGTACATGTCATCATGATCATCTCAGCGTAAGGTCAAAGGGATGTACTGGTCAGTGCAGATACACTGAACAAAGGCTGAAATGATCGTGAATGAAATGTTACTGCGAACAGAGTAAATGGAATTTTCTTCCACACACAAGCTGTGTTATCTATGCCATCTACACGTTTCTTTCTATCACCTTTGGTTTATCCTAGGTCTCCCAACCTCCCTCCAGGCAGCGCCAGCTCTGGCTGTAAAATCGGTAACAGCCCCGGGGGGTAGCGGCACAACCCTCAACAGCAGCAACCAGCCCCAGCAGTCTATGGCCATTGTAGGCACACCAGGTCAGACTCTCACATTGCCTGTTATCGAGTCATCTTGAAAGTTCAAAGACTGCACATTTGGCAACAGCAATGTGGTCTTAAATTGAAGATGGTCTTAAAAGGGAGGCATGTTTATGTATTTGAAATAGTAAATATTGCCAATCAGGGTAGCCTTAAAAGAGAGGGAAGTGTTCAAATGGAGGTGCCTCAAATTTCAGGCACCACTGACCCTTTACTTAGGTAGAATATCACTATAGCCCATGAACTGCTGAAGATAATACAGGGTATTTGTGGTTCTATTCAGTACACTGTATTATGTGCTAGATTCTCCTGTATGGTTTTATTGGCTACCTTTCCTTCAAATATGTATATAATCTCTTTAATATGCTTAACGCACCTTTAACAGGTTTAATTCATGCTCTGGCCCACCAGTATGGCATAGTAAAATCTATTAGAATACATCTTTTTACAGTGTTCAATTATTATATTAATTCTCTGCACCGTTTGTTGCATTTCCCTCACTTGTCCTTTGTTTCTCTTCCGTTAAGGTTCCACTGCGGGCAGTGCCACGCCGACCGCCATGATGTATCAGACACCCCAGGGATTGGTCTACGCTGCACCAGCAGGTATCGGGGCTCTTCCCGAAGGCTTCGTGCTCAACCTTCCTCAAGCTCAAACGCTGGCCGTACAAGGCAACCAGGCAGCAGGTATGTACAAACTGGGCTGGAGGTCTCATAAATATTTAAATTAAAGTCTTAGCCAATCACAGTCCTTAGATTGCTAACTTAAATAAAAATTTGGGACTTAATTTTTTTTCAAGAACTTTGACATACTTGATGGACTTCAATACTGAGTCTAATTACATGTAGGAATTTAAGTCTCAAGAATTATAGTGAACAGTCACCTAGTCAGTATTTCGTTACACCACATAGGAAATCAGGAATCTGGTAATAATTGGCGCATGTATTGGGTACTTAATTAATACTGCATTGAATAAGTAGTAGGCCTCCATCAGTCAGTAACAGCTGTAGATGGTCCGCTGGGAAGTCATTTTGCTAGCGTCAGCATATGTTAATGTTGACAGACATTACTATATGTTACTTTGAACAGAATAATATGGAATGAGCCAGTTGCTGTTTCTGATTTATGGTAGCTTATGGTATCACTACTGATGAATTTCAAAAGCAGTATATAATGCTTGAGAAATCCAATACCTTGGACTCATTCATTAATATTCATCGGAATAATTACCCTACCTTCAAATGCAACAGTATATTTTTTATTTGTATTATATTTCTTATTTCAAGATTTATAACAGTCATGTTTTGATACAAATCTATGCTTACTTAAAATTTCAACCTAAATTAAGAGTGAGGCATATTATTTTAAACATAAAACTGAAATTGTTGCTCCTTGTAACCAGCAGGTGGCGGTCAACAGTTTATCACGATACCGGTGCCAGTGTCCATAGCGCCCCCGGGTGGGACAGCACAGGTAATTATCACTGTGACACCATCGGGAAAGAGTGAAATGGATGTGACCTTCAGTTAAACTCAAGTGTAAAGACACAGTCCTGGTTGAAAGGTCAAAGTCAAGGTCACTGAGATTTTGAGGGCTTACATGTATATCATCAAGGAGCAGAGTTAAGGCATATATTACTCTTAAACACTAATAGGAAGTCATATATGGGGAGTCATGCTGCATCATTCGATTTGACCTAGTGTTACCTTGACAGGTCAAGTTTAAGGCCACTCCTACTCAAAGCCCTTATATGTGAAAAAGGAGTAGAGTTAGAGCATATGTTACTGTTGGACACTAATATGAAGTCATATGGGGAAATTCCATCATCACTGTTCTATGTCACTGTGACATTTGAAACAAAATGCTGCTTTGCTACTGCTGGGTCATAAATATTACCATTACGTGATTATTCATGCTGTGGTAGTGAATGAAATCCCTGTCTTTCCAAAGTGTTACCATTTTGCGGTTATCGTAGCGTAACAATCCATCATGCTTCAGTGTGAAGCTAGAAGCCGCATATAGCACCCACACGGGATGTTTCATAAATTATTGGCACAGATCTCATTTCACCTACATCACACACATAAAGGCCCAGAAAGATCATAAGATATTCATGTGTGCCATTTGGACTCGGCTAAGACCAAAGGGAAACGGAAGTCTCTCCTGCCTCCTGTCACGTTAAAAGAGTAATGATCTCAGATAGAGAAAGAACAGATGGGGCGTCTTTGTTTCCATCAGTACAGTTCTTTAAAGCTACTGTAGCAACCCCATCAGACACCACAGTGGAACCTTTATTAAGACCACCTATGGGACTTATACAAGATTTGACATGTATGTGCAGTTTGGTACTACTGGAGAGTGGTCTTTATAATGAGGTGGTCTCAATACATGACTGGTCATTTTGTTCACCCAGTAGGTGGTCTTATTTCTGCGGCGGTCTTTAACTATGGTTTCACTGTATATCCCACAAAATATTTTCATGTGTATTGTCCATATCTTAACCCTTCATTAATTATTTGCACTTGTGTCCGAATTCCAGGTCTTACAACCGATCTTGGCGCAGCAGACGTTAACAGGGGACGGCGGTGCTGGGAAGCTGAAATGAGACACTACAGACAAACTCCCAAACTACCGTCTACGCGTGCCATGTAGGCCGTAACACTGTCCTGTGTTATGGCAATAAACTGCCGATAGCGCCCCGACAGAAACTGTTGCCTTTCTTGCTTTGCTGTAAGCAAGAAAGAGGAGTCAGTATTATGTAACCATAACGGCTGGAACTGACAGGGCGTTACCATGGCGATGACCTTCTTAAACTCTGGTCTTGTTTCATGTTTGCCTTTGAGGCTTTGTACTTATGCAGTTGAGTGATAATATGGGTATGGACACCGCCTCATTATTTTACATCTTAAATACCTCGGCGTTGTACTTATGGTGTTTAGCTTTTGTGTATTGTGGGCATTGGCTTGCCGTGCCCTTATTTGCAGCAAAGTTTCGATGATACGATTTACTTGGCATCCTCAGAAAAGAATGTTCTGAAATCCTCTCATATTTGTGTGCACCAAAATTTAATAAACTAAAAGAATGTATAAAGATCAATTAGTGATCATTGAGATTTTACCAGAAAATAAAATTTCTGGAAGTAACTTATATTAACGTTTGGCCTAACATCATATATGACCTAGTTATAGTTAGGGTATTTTAAAATTTTGGAAAGGGCGCAACATTTTGGGGAGGGTGCCTACAGACTTGAAGCTAACAGATCTGATTACATGTGCATTGGTTTCTGGGTAATCATAACTTGAATAACAGCTGTAAACTGTAAGTATCTGACTTACATTTGCTTGGTTCAATATATCAGACATATTATATGCTGTGATATTCTGTTTGGTGCTACAGGCAAACCGGTAAACTTAACTCTGCATACATATCTGAGAGCTACATAGACAGTGTACCACATGTACTTGCACTAATAATAAACCTTGCTTCAGTATAAGGCAGAGTTAGTAATGTGTTTCAATAACTATAATAATAGTTACTTAATCACTACTGTAACATGTAATTGTTTCAAGTGCATGCTGTTACCAATATTTCAGTTGCCTTATTGTCCCATTTATGTTTCTGTTTCTTGCCAAACTCATTTGTTTGTGTCAGGAAACAATTTAACTGGTGTAGCAGAGCGGTTTACTGCACAAGAAATTGCTCCCATAATGCCACAGCTCCATAATGCATAGCAGTTTCTGCTTTGAAATATGAAATATTTCAAACAAAAATTTTCTTCCAGATTGCACTTTTCTGCCGTGCACAAATTTTAAAAGTAATTTGCTCCCTGGTTCTTGTGGTTTGAGTACAGTAACCTCCCCTGTGCATGGATTAGCATGCAATGCAGTACATTTGGCTGATGGTGTGAAATACATGTATGCCGATCACACTACATTGAGGCTGCAGGCTGAGTACAGAATATAGTTCACAAGGTAACCATAACTCAGTGTGGCATTATCTACTTACCTGGCTTACCTTTGTAATGTCCTTTCATTGTGCTCTTTGTGTTTCTCGCATTCGTTACGTATGTTGATACCCCATGTGATTTAAAAAAAAAATGTCACTTTAAAACACACATGTGCAGTGTTTCCTGAACTGCAAGACCGCCTGTTCCACCAAGGTGGTCTTAAATAGAAGGTGGTCTTAAAATGGCAGGATATTTGTATTGAAAATATAAGTGTGATATCATTCGTAGGTGGTCTTAAAATGGAGGGGTCTTAAATTGCAGGGAGTACTATATATGTAGATTACATACCATACATGTAGTTAGTAGTGAAGGCCGTTATGTTTGGTTTTGTATGAAGAACCTATTCAAACTGTTCTGTGAAGTACCGGTATCATATTGAATGTGTGTGATGTTGTTAGCGTTTGTATGAAAAATGTGGTGTGTGGAAACCATTGCTTTAACTCTTACAACCCACACTAAAAAATTGTTATTTACACCAGCAAGTTGTGGAAATATCATTTATTCAGCAGACCTACAGTTTCTGCTTTGTGTTATGTGCATACATGTAACTGTGTTTATACTGCAAATGTTACGTAGGATAAAATGACTGAAATACGTAGTATATACAGTAGAACCTGTCTTGGAAGACCACCCCATTGACCATAAAAATATGGTCTCTCAAGACAGGTGTGGTCTTTGGTGACAGGTTCAATTATATCAAAATGCAGGACCTTCTGCCAGGAATATCTGGTCTTTCAGGACAGGTTTGAATGTAACAGAAAATAACAGAGACAAACCCCACTATATGGCTTTTTCAGTCCCAATAAATATAGAAAATTGCCCTGAAGTTGGGAAATTGATAATATCTTTGTTGAACCCACTCTTTCCTTTAAGTCCAGGAGATAGAGATGTGTTACTACAGTCTCTTGTTCTGTTAAATAAGAAGATAATTTAATTGTGGACTAGAAGAATGAAAGTTGAGGATTAAGATCCCCAGGTACAGGGGCATGTTGCAAGAAATGTGTAGAAGTCTTAAGTCGACTACTAAGTCCTGCTTTCAGCCTTTACAAGAGATGTCTGGAGAGCCCCCCATGGTCAGTTTGCCCTGCCACTGTCAGTATTTAAGTCCCAGATTCCATTGTTGGCAAAAATTGCGTTAGGTTTGAAGTTGTACTTTTATTTTTTTGTTGCAATTTATTTTGTACATGTTGAATACCGGTACTAGCGGTCTGTTGAAAGTTGCATTTCTGGTCATGTTTCCTGAGTTATGTACATAGTCCAATACCGTAGCACCTGGGTTTAAGACCACACCAGAAAATAAGACCACCCCAAAGTTAAGACCACCCCAGAAATAAGACCACCCCAGAAATAAGACCACCCAGAAATAAGACCACCCCAGAAATAAGACCACCCCAGATATAAGATTACCCAGAAATAAGACCTCCCTAGAAATGAGACCACCCCAGAAATAAGACCACCCCAGAATTAAGGCCACTTGTTGGTTGACCAAATTTATATACCGCGCAGGTATATTTTGTTTAGAGAATTAAAACCTCCTCAGACTTAACAGACCACTGTGGGCTTGATCCTGTATGGTCTTCATTCTGAGGGTCCAGTGTATTAGCACTCGTTCACTCTACTCGATATCAATGACATACGTACTTGGCGTCGGACCACTTGCATTGTACTCCAGGATTCTTTTGATACTAGCATTGTCCCTGGTTGGTTGCCGAATGGTTAAGGCGCCGGGTAGAGTGACACTGTTGTTGTACAGGTTTTGAAACTCATCATGGACGGGTGCCTGACAGTCATGTCTCAAGCACATTAAGGTTGATAAAAATTCCTTCAGATTTATTATGATTCCTTATGAAAGATGTTGATGCCTTGCAGTCTGATTATTAAATTGTACTACGAGTATGAATAAAGATATTATATTATTATAGACATGACAGAGTTCTAACGCTGCACCTTCCGTAAGCTGTGTGAATTTTTAATGAAATTGAAAGTATTAAGTTTATTCAATTGTTGGATTTGTAAAAAGAAGGCATCATAAGTCTGTTTTACTATTATTAGCATGACACACATGATATGAATTGATTGGCTGAAGGTGTGGCTCAAGGAATGCGCTTTACTCAATTTGTGGACTTGTGGGAGTCCTAATGTGCGTTAATAATATATGATTTACTATAATCAACACATACCCACGCAATGTCATGACGCAGAGTAAATGTGTAAGGGACGGCTCAAGAAATGGTGTTTATTCAATTAGTCGACTTCTGGGACCTTATGTGTGTTAATAATATATGACTGAATCTTCTTTTGGCGTGCTTTTGTGTACGTTCATAGATGTCGGAAATGTCAAAGGGCAAGGCCATGTTTTACTATGGTGACCGAACCAGTTCTTTATGTAATTAGAAGGTGACAGGGATTGGCGACTTAAAACCATGCAGTACGTAGTTTTACAGTTGTACCGATAAGAGATTATTTTTGTAAGCGGAAAAATAAAATAAAGTCCTAGCAGACTGTTTATTTGTTGTTTTGTTCTTGATCTACTTTCAGCCTTACGCTTGTACCGGTAATTGCAATAAGAAAAAAAATATTTGGAGCTGTGCGTAAAGTTGTTTGGGACACAAGAATAAGTTCAAAATAGCAGTTTAATAATAAGATAAAAGAATTTTACCCAGAATTCCTTCCTGCGTGGGTAGTACTGGTCCTTCTTTTAAATTATATTACAGATTGTAGCTGGGTACTATAACTTAATGATATCATGAACACTCCTCCAGAGTATGATGCAGCGGTCCCGCTCTTACAGAACAGTCTGGAGAGCACACCTTTTCTACAAAGGGCACAATACTTAACAGCAAGTGCCTTGAATGTATTTTTCCCTCTCACTAAAGGACACCTTTCTAATGTGAACAGAATTATTTGGCAGAATTGGTATAGTGCTCCCTGTGATTTAAGGCCCCTCTATTTAATATTAACAATCTCCTGTATTCTAAGACCGGATATCAGTGACACTACTCATATTTTGAGTATAAACATCCCTTTATTTTAAAGCCACCTTCAATTTAAGACCGTATTTTGCTGGCCGAATGGGGGGTCTTAAATCGCAGGGACCACTGTACACGCCTGTTGTGTACTCTCATTTTATGACTTCCCTTCTATGACCAATGACACCACCCTTACATTTCTCGATATAGACTTGATAATTGTTTGTCCACGAAAAAACCATGAAAACCACCACTAATTTAAGACGTTTTGAAATTTGCACCCCCAATCCCCCATATGGCTCTATGTTAGGAAAATTTCAGTGTCATAAAATTTATAATAATTGGCAGATCATCAAAAATGTAGACTAAGTGTAAATTCATTAATGTTCACGGGGATTAATGTTTGCGTATTTGATACAAAACCATGTTCATGGGGATATATATTTTGCGGTTATCTCAGGTCTTGTTAATTATTTGCAGGTATTTATTATTGCGATTTAAAGATGGTCGCAAATTTCGCCAAATAAATCCCTCACAAACATTTAATAAATTTACAGTAATACCCTGTATTCCTCCATGACTAACAAATTATCGTAAAGTTAGTTGAAATCCGACGAAAACTGAGGGAGGAGTAGCGTTTTGAAATTTTCACTAATATAACAAAAACATATTGTAAAATTTGGAAAAAAGAAAGAAATGTTCTGGAGATATTGTGGATAGGTAGCTTTACTAGCTTCCCATAAAATTTCGCCTGGATCCATGCAACTGTATCTGAGAAACATGAGTTTACGGATGGATGAGTCGACGCCCGCACGATTGACAGTGCATGTAGTACTACTGTGTAAACACAAGCAGAGCTAAAAACAAGACAGCAGTCTCAATTTAAAGAGTATGGCTTGATGACGTCAACATTGGTTTTGCATGAAGCTCTAAGTCTTCACTTTGCCAGCTCAGCTCAATGCGACTTTTGAGCAAACACTAGGGGACGTTCTTTACAAAAAGCTGCGATTATAGATGTTGGGAAACATGCTCCCGACACCACCATCAGTAATTAGCTTCTTCGTGACCGGGTTCATTGTCAACCTTGCAACGAAAAGGACATCCAGTAAGGCCTCCAATAGAATGGTGGGAGGGGAGGTGTTATTATTCCTGGGAAAAACATCGAGTGCCTTTATACGGGTTCTCTCATGGCAGGTATTAAAGAAGGCGTGTTCCTGGTACTAACCAGCTGACTGAGCAGCTTTTGTTGTATGTGATAAGTTTATCCAGGAATGGTGAACTTTTGGAAAATATGGTATTCACATTTCTATGACCATTGCAATAAAATCAAAATCCACCAACCGGTTTTAACTTTTTAGTACATTCGCTCTCTCTTAGTGTCCACTCAACTGAGGCCACCTCTCTAACAAGGCCATAAATCTTTGTCACTACTACCTACTATCAATGTATACTCTCAGCAAAGGCCACCTCGCTAATATGGCCACAATTTCTTGCGAAATAGGGTGGTCTTGTCAGAGAAGCATGAACCATTCGAGAGATCTGTATGGACAATTGGAGTGATCTTAGATCTACTTTTACACTTTTAGCCATTTATTTTATTTACAACTGCTTTACAATTGCATTTATTATAAATGTAACAGTTTGAGGCAAAATTATGATACTTTTATCAAAATTTTAACTCCACACAGATGTGATTACATGCAGCAGTTTACCAGTGGTGCGGTTTACCAGTAGTGCTGTAGGCCACTAATTAGTGGTACACTATGTCCCATGCGAGTCACCGTATAGTAGAGAAAATCAAGCATGAAAGCGAAGTGATTGCATAAAATATAACTTTTATTATATCATCATGGCAGGTCACTGGACCATTACAACAAAGCACAAATACCATAAAACAAATAGGAACAAGTAAAGTGTAATTTACTCTGTAATATCTAGTTTTAAATATTAAATAACAAATTACCATATTCATCCTAATAGGTGCACAGTGCTTTTCTCAATAAATTCAACAGCTCATTTGGGGAGAAACGATGTTTCCATATACAGTGGAACCTGTCTTGAAAGACCATCCCATTGGACATAACAATGTGGTCTCTCAAGACAGGTGGTCTCTGGTGACTGTTCAATCATACAGTGAAACCTCTCTTGAGACCACTGCCATGAGAGACCACGTGTCTTGGAATACCAGATATTCCTTGTAGAAGGTTCTAATTTTGATATAACTGAACCTGTTACCAAAGACCACCAGTCTTGAGAGACCATATCTTTATGGCCCATGGGGTGGTCTTCCAAGACAGGTTCTACTGTATTGAAATTCAGGTCCCTCTATTTGAAATGTGTGGTCTTTCAAGACAGGTGGTCCCTCATATCAGTGGTCTCTCAAGGCAGGTTCACTGCAATGTTCTTGCCTGTCAGATCAAGCACTGAGACTGGTGTGAGATCTGTAGATACCATGCTGGGTGCTAAGCAATATTGTAGCATGTGCACCTATCAGAGTGATTACAGTAACTTTTAACAAATGCTCACCGACAACCTGTTGGAAATATATTTTTTCACAGCTTATGACCATATTTCATGCACCCAGTTATATGCTAAACGTAGTTCTTTGGCAAAATTCTTAACACAAACACGACATTTCTGTTGTAAATGATGTATAATTGTCGCACAAAGAGTACAACAAAGTAACTGTTCTTGTGATTTTTCAACGACACCGACAAGTGAGATTCTATAAAGTTAAACCCAGAACCTCTCTAGATTGATTCAAAGTTCGCTCACATTTTTATCTTTTAAATTCTTGGAAAATATATTGCTAGACTCTATCACTCATTCGCTGTAGAAGCTTTTTATAATTTGCCAGTTCTTTACAATGTCAGTAGCCCAAAACATCTCTCTTCCATTAAACCACGTGACTTTAAACCGTGCCAACGTGACCTATCACAAACTCTTGCACTCATAATAAACTCATTCATACAGCAGTGTTACAGTAACCACGACAGTTTCACAGCATCTTTCTTCAGATGCAATAAATTCTTCATAAGCTGGGGGCTTTAGTAACAAAAGCCTTTTGTAGAAGCAAAGGTTCATTTCTCCTGCACAAACGCAGAATACAAACGTTACCAAACTGATTTCATGTCAAATGACCACGTGTGAACCTGGCGTAAGTACCACCAGAATACAGAAGACTACATGCTTATAAAGACCATATCTATACCGGTGGTGTACTTTCCATGTTATTATACCTGTATATAAAAGACCACCTGTGTTTAAGGACCATGTTTTGTTGGTCTTTAGGGCGGTCTTTATATCCAGTTTTCACTGTATCTGTAACCACAACACAGGGACAATATACAGTGGCCCTACTGTGAGGTGGTCGTATTTGTAAGACCACTGAATTCTTTTGTACTGGTGATGTGGTCTTTATTCGGAGGTAGTCTTAATCCCAAGGGGGTAGCAAAATTAGGTTCTACTGTAGCGCAAAAAAACCCACGACCTTTTCACTATACACCAACACACGTTCCAAACCTTGCGTTTACCAGAACATGAAAAAGACAGAGTACACACGTCTTATGCAGTTAGGAATACAAAATACATGTACACGTATGCTTTATAATCAATTAATGTGATCAACAGCATATCCTATAGCCAAAAACTATCTTTAAAGTCACCCATTACAATGTATACATGTATACTTAGGTTACATGTAAAGAATGGTAAAAGGTGTGCACCCTGGTTCTCCAAATTTAATCATCCATCATGTCCTCTCAAAGTTCTCAAAATTTGTGACGCCAAATATTTTAGTGAAATCTTACCCTGTTTACTGACGAGGGGTCATATTTTTAGAGAAATCTTAAGTCTAGAAATGGACCTAAGAAGTCATAAATATTCATGACAAGTATCAGCCATGGTCTTTTTCCATGCTTAAGATTGATAAATTTTTAGATTTAAAAAAAAAGATTTTTCTGAGAAATTTAGATCCTAGTCTCTCCCCAGATCACATGCTTCATCAGATATAGGACATAACTTTTTCTCCGTCTGCGTCATGGAATCCTACGCGGAATAGTTTTTCTCCAGAGCTTAAGAACACCATGACAAGTGAAGACTAAAACAAAGCAATTAAATTAATTTTGTTTTGGAAACTTGTGGAACAAGTTACCAATGTAAGAGACACAGATTTACGGTCCTACAATTAGAGAAACATGGTACTAGTATTGTGCGCCAGCATATATAAGCCAGGTCGTTTTACATCCACATCACTTACTATCACAGAATCAATGGGAATTGCACAAGAACTACATCTACAGTTTTTATGGGTAAAACAGTGAGATTTTGATCTATGCCTTTGAGAATAGTAACATACAGTAACAGTTTGAACCGCTTTTAAACGTAAAGCTCAAAGCATACATAACAACATAACAAAAGTGACAAGGTTTCAGTCTCCATCCAGGGCCAGAGATCTCAAAATACTATAGTCAAAATTTTGACTTAAGTCACCAACACTAGCAATGTGATTGGCTAAGAATTTGACTTAAGTCAAAACTTCAGACTGAAATAGTTTGAGAATTTCACCCCAGATTCCTAGATGCCTTCTTATGTCTTGAAAGACTTCGCCCTTCTCCTTTATATACGGTCTATCAAGACAGGTGGTCACTCAGAGCAGCAGTCGTCTCGTATGTAAATTCCAAATAATATACATGCAGTATATCTACTAGGGGGATAATCATGATAATACACGGGTCTTAGCAACTCTAGGGAGTTCCCCGCCACAGACAAAACATATCCTTAAATTTCACTAATGAGCACCTGATATTCTGCAAAACATAACACATCCATTGTGTGCCATAATATCAAATGTAAAAGCAGCAGCGTAATTAGTGCGTTAGTACAATGATGGATAACAATGGCCGAAGCCTACACACTATCTAATGACACGTACACGAATCTCATGTTCAGTGTTGGCATTCAAAATGAAACCAACAGCATTACTTTCCATTGTGTTCCCTTTAGTAGACAATTAGAATGCATCCTGAGATACGGTAAATAGTAGTCTCCAAGATTTAAGGTCCCTCCATTTCAAGTTTTATTTTAACACCACCCGCCAGTAAAACTGCTGCTCGATTTTCAATATTCATCCATTTAAAGACAGCCTCCAATTTAAGACCATATTTTTTGGGTTGAATGGGTGGTCTTAAAATGCAGGGACCGCTGTACATGTATGCTTGAGAGGGTTTCAGCAAGCTTAAATCATGTTATAAAGTGAACAAAAAAAAAATACAAAATTTATATCGGAAACCGGGAAATGTATACAGGTCAGCCATTTACAGGCCAAGAATAGCTTCCATTCATCATTTACCCTCTTTTACTCATCACATCAATGTACGTCTGTCGCATTACGACCTTTTTTTTCTTTATCAAAGAATCCCTTTTGATTACCCAAAGTGTGCTCAACAACAGTACTTCCCACCACTCCGTTATTCTTGACAAGTGGCTTCATTTTCACGATATGACATACCGGTAGTTTTCCTGTATTTCAGCATTCCATTGAATAATTTATTCCCAAGGTTCTTACACAGTTTTTTTTTAATTATAAACACTTATTTATCCTACACAAAAACAAACATGTAATAATGCCAGTATCAAGTTGCGAATATCATTAGCCGGAGAGGACGTTCCCAGCTCAAATCTACTTTTTGACAGTGTTGAGCAAGGGGATCCACAATAGCATGAGATTTTTGCAAGCTATTCAAAAGTCGTACAATGTATTTGCTTTTGGATATCTTTGATAAAAACAGGATATTTCATTACAAACATGAATTCAGAGTTTACTATAAATATATCCACGCTGTTCTCACTGCCAAGCACACCCTAACTGCTGTTCTATCTGCCAAGCACACCCTAATAACTGTACAGCAGCATACAGTACTGACAGCCATGATGATTGGCTACCGATTCCCACTCTAATATGGCCACCCTGATTGGTGAGAAACTAAGGCCATATTAGAGAGGTGGTCTTTGGTGGGAGGGAAAACTAAATGCATTCATAGTCCTTGAGCAGAGATAATTGGCCACATAACACATGCATAAGGACGAGTGGTCTCTGTTGAGAGGGACCACTGTAGTAGAGTCGGTGTGTTTATCTAACAGTTTTGCTAGTTAAGACCTCACAAATAAGACAATTTAAGGTACTGATATCACAAACTCATTTTAATTGTGATCTGGTCTTATTTTTCTGACTATCGGTATTAAACTTTGAAACTCCAGTTTTCGTAATGCTCGGATGTGCTCTTTATTTTGAGGTGGCCCACTGTATATCATTCATTTTTTTTTTAACCTGCCAAGATATAAAATATTACTAATACAGTAACAGAAAGTGGAATGATTAAAAAGAAATGTCCAATTTTGGTCAACATGGAATGAATTTAAACAGACTTCCTTGGAACACATTCAGGAAACTGGCATGACTATATGAATGTACATTCAGGTTAAGACTATAATCGTACACAATATATTTATAATAATTATTATTATCCTTAACAAATTAACCCAGATATATGCGTTCTGAGATATCACTGCAACGTGAATACGCATAAAAATTCACTTTATAAATTTGGGAATATGGTCTGATTGAAATTAAGGAAAACCATTTTTTTAGTTCTCAAAAAACCCCTTTAAGTTGGGGACTTTAAAATCAGATTTTATCCAATCACTTTTAAGTTGTAACTTTGAACCAAGATTTTCAGGTTCAATCAAGTTTGAAACCGATATTAACTTTTGAAAAAGCAATAGTATCAGGGTGATTAGCAATAGTTGTCAGGGAGATAGTAATTGTTGTCAGGGAGATTAGCAATAGTTGTCAGGGAGATTAGCAATAGTTGTCAGGGAGATTAGCAATAGTTGTCAGGGAGATTAGCAATAGTTGTCAGGAAGATAACCAAACTTCAATCAATTTCTAATTAATATTTTCTAGAAATCACATTAAATTCTACTTTTGGGACCAAATGAGTCATGGATTACGAAAAACCAAGTTACTACCAAAGCATAAACTGTGTATCATCAACATGCACAATTAGTGAAAGGAACAAAAAGAAAAATTGTTCCATCACGCATGAAGAGAATTTTACTGTGAAATTTAAATTTGGGATAAGTCCAGCTTATCCACAAACATTTACAAAGTAACTTTTCTATTCTTGCTTCATAGTATCAACAAATCCACCACTAATACTAAGTATAAATAAATAAACTGCCTGTCAAGGTAAGACGCCTATAAACTAAATTATAACTATTGAAATTATGTGTAGATTTACCAGTAATTTGTTTTGATACAGCAGACAGGTAGAAACCCGGGACCAGAAATGTTCTCCTACCCTTTTCAAATAATCAGAAGTACCAGAACTATGTACAGTTCCATTCTGACAGTTGACCCAAAATTCTGGCAACATACAAAACCTCAATACTTATTCGAATGTCAGTAAATCACTATGCATTAGTATACAACACACTGTATTGTATTGTAACAGAATTAGACACTACAAGATCAAAGTATGTGTGGTCTACTAGCAACCCTGAGACCCAAATTTCAACCCAGTTTGCTCTACAAACCAGTACATGTGTACACATTTCACAGATACAGAAATTTGTTTTGCAACAACAAACTGTCCAATTATTTTAGATTACGAGAGAATATCACGAACTGATAACAATGTAGGTAATCATGATAATAGCGATGAATATGTGGCATATGTACACTTAATATTTAACAGTATTTTTTTTTCAATAAAATATGGTTACAGGAATTTATACAGATACTCATGATCTATTGGAATGTCTATTTACACATGATTCACACATCGTGATGGTAAACTACTCGTGCAATGAAATGAAACACTTTACACATTGCTATGTACGTCTATACACCTTATCAATGGAAGAAATCTCTGAGAAATATTTCACAATTTGACCAATCATGCTCATCGTCTTTCAACAAAAGCTATCACATTTATACAGGGTACAGGACACCCTTCAAGTACACCATATGTGCAGTTGTTTTTATCATGCCTATGCATGGATTCAGTTTCAATCAATCATTAGATTTGTATTACAACATTCCATAACTGTGCTCATGGCACAGGATTTAGTTGGCTACTGTGAAAATACTGCACATATAGGTGAATCTTTAATGAGGATTTTAAAATATTAACCCAAGGTGTGGCCATGATTTCCAAGGGTAGATTACTCCAATTTTTTTTTTTATTGTTAATAGGTTTCTTCAATGACAAAAACTGCACAATTAGTACATGCTTATTTTCTATAATGTAAGCATTGAGTATACTGGGGCGGTTTTTCTGAATAAACGCAAGTCTGAAACTGTATTTAAATACCCAAGGATGATACTTGCCAAGATTCTTACTGGGTGTAAGTTCATTATTAGACTTTATATCTCAAGCATGCAACTGATCTTGCACTTACCAATATTGGACTTACGTTCATTAATTAGACGTCATTTTTTTAAGAAAGTACCCTGTTAAATAATGATTGTTACATGGTATATTTTCAATATGCTGCTTTGTGAACGTTTCTGTAAACCCACTGTGTGATAAAACTGCTGACATAGCAGAAAATTATCTGGAGAAAACCCACAAATCTGACACGGAAAAGCTATCAATATTTCTTACAATGTCTGTGACATGGTTTAAATTTCAAAAACTAATCAATACTCAGAGGTCCTTTGGGATCAGTGATGGCTTGTCATGTGCATAAGCCTGCATCGATCGGTCACCCGGAGAAGCAAATTATATTGAGCAGACAGATTCAATCTTCCATAAAATTTCTAGCCAGGCCATTCTAGTAATTGATCTATATTGCATTCATATCATTTAGCTGAAAGAAACTACTTGTAACACCAAGAATACAGTGGTGCCTAAAATTTAAACCACTCCATTTAAAAATTCCCTCCATTCTAAGACCATCAGTGACACAGCTCCAATAATTTCAAAATAAACATCCCTACATTCTAAGACCCAATTTCAATTTCAGACCACATGTTTCTGGCTCACTGGGTGGTCTTAAACTTCAGGGACCACTGTATGACACTGTATTACAGATATGTTTTCTTTTTGGGGGGGAGGGGGTAGATATTCAGCACACAAGGATAGCACACGAGTTTCCTATTCTCAGATATCACACTGCGAGATGTAAGTATTGCGCCACGAAAACCCGCAGGATTTTGCCGAGGTTATTGATGGTGGTAAAGTCTAAGGCGTGTATGTTGTCTTCCTCCTTATGCCACACCCGGGGGAAGGGGTATGATATTAGGTGAAGAACCGGAACCTCTGCAAAATACGCAAAAATGAAACAAAATATATACATGTGCGAAGGATGAACACTAAACCGATGCACAGAATTCCATTAATTAATGATGATTCTTAACACCCAATTGAATTAATTTATACTAATTATATTGATTAAGTGTTTAACAATATATTACTTGCAAAAAATGCCATTATTTTTATCATCAGTAACAGTGTCAGACAGCAAGACATATCATGTAAATCTTACTTGTGGCATGTCATGCATATCGGTAATACAAAGACTATAGTTGTGAGATAACCATGGTAACAGCTCTCCCAATCTGCTATGGTAAGGAACGTTACGGTAATAATAATGTAATACCCGCTACATGCGTGCGCATGTCGTTCTTTTCACCAACAGCCTTCTTCAGCATGTACACAATACTACCCACATGACCCAATGGCATTGCTTGGGTGTTCCAAACTTCTGTAGAAATATCCGTTTCCATATTGTCACACTATATACATTTTGTACATGACAAGAGCAGTTTCTTTATCGGTACCATCTTCCCGTTTTCCTGCCACCAGTCGATCATACCAACCTTTACGCAGGAAAGGAATGTGATCATCTTCAATCCCTGCCGACCACCTCACCAGCTCGCCCTTAAAATATCGGTTGCTCTTGGCGCTGTGATGCTCCACAGGTTCGAGCTGCTGTTCTTTGGCTAGCTGCTTCTCTGCAAAGGTAGCACATCAAATATCGCTATGAACATGATAATTACTCATAATTTCACCGTAAACTCAATATTCTACAGGTTCTAACGACATAATGACATCAATGAGTGCCCGATGAAGTGTTTAATAACAAACTTTTGTCATTTTGGACAATCCTGTCAAGCCAGGACTCGAACTAGGACTGGGCAAGCTGTGAGCAGTATTTTACTTCCCATGTATTTAAACCCCTTGAAAGGCCAAAGTCAAGGTCACTTAGATTTTGCGTGGTAAGAGACATGAGAGATCTGTATATACACATGATACAGTAGTTGGTAGATGCTACTATAATAATCTGGATGTCACATACGAGAATTTTGGGCGCACGGGGTTTTAAGCTGTCCCAGCCGGCTTCCTTGTCTTTTTTTTTTTTCAATATGCAGTTCCCACTTTATTTTTCAGGCCACACTGACATACATGTAGTATGACATATAGTGGTATACTAACATCAGAGCATGCCCAACAGAAGTCAAAACTTGAGAACTTTATCTACCGGGAAGCTGCCAACTGTGATACTGGTGGTCTACCCCGTAGAAATAAGATCTTTATACATGTTATATATAGGTCTTGGAAGCAGATTGAAGTTCTTTTAACATGTTTAACAATGTTTTAACTGTATACTGAGTAACTGTGTTGTTCACATTGTGGCACAGAGGCTACTTAAGTACCGTATGCCGGTATACATGGTATACACATGGTTACATAGGCTCATAAACATAAGTTCATGTTCATGAGTATGTGCAGTTCATGAGCACAAGTTCATGTGCAGTTCTTGAACAAGAAGTTCATGAACTGCACATGTTCATAAACACAAGTTCATGAGCCTATGTTCATGAACAAGTGGAGTTCATGAACGGCCATTTCACATTCATGAACAGTTCATGAACGTATGTATATGAACTGTTCATGGAAAGTTCATGAACCATTCATGATATTTTGGCAGGGATAGTTCCTCTCCTAGTTAGGACACTCAATATATGTCCTACATCCTCTCCAATTGCTCTCCACGACACGCAATACATGTAATATGGCCATAAGTCATTGCCGGTATTATTATCAATGTATTTACTTCTCCCTCTCACCAAAGGCCACCTCTCTAAATGTGGCGACAATTTCTGACAAATAGGGTGGTCTTATTAGAGAGGGACTACTAGAGTTACTTCGTATATTATTCTCTCTCTCTCTCTCTCTCTCTCTCTCTCTCTCTCTCTCTCTCTTTCTCTCTCTCATCCTCATCTCTTTATTTTCCTAGAATACCCCTAGTACGTACATATACCCATGATAGGATAGGATAGGATAGGATAGGATAGGATATTTATTTTCACCTTGTTGGTGTGATAACAAGCATTGTACAGTATACTATATAGACAATAAGGTGACGGTCATCCAGATA
>JAAUYG010065636.1_pt1 | contig 21908 bp, 10 predicted proteins | sample 7278091 | NCBI WGS metagenome assembly JAAUYG01 (sample SAMN14350201, study PRJNA611818) | marine sediment metagenome | isolation source: surface marine sediment (0.6m) | place: French Polynesia: Moorea | collected 2018-08
ACAGCTGTGACCTTTTAAATAATTCTGCCCTCATTAGAGAGGTGTCCTTTGGTGAGAGGGAGGATTAAAGGCATTCAGAGTACTTGCTGTCAAATAATTAGACTGTCCTTATTAGAGATACAGGTGTCCTTTGGCGAGACTGTCCTTTAAGAGACGACCCCTGTATATTATTTGGGGCATCCCATTCCCTGATGGGTTCCCCTTATGGGGTTATTTTTCTTGTAAATCCCCCTGCAGGGTTTTATTGCAAATTTCTGCTAGTTGCTACAGGTCTAATCTGTAAAAATTATAATGTGTGATTCTTATTTTCTTGTAAGAACTCCTGCTAAGGGGTTTTACATGTATATATATAAAGCTATGTATTTTTCCATTTATTGCATTCCACTTTGGATTTACCTGTGTTCATGTTTTCTTCATTTTCCACTAGAAAGCAAGAGCTGTATTCTTTGGAATGGGAAGAGAAGGTTGATTTGCATAAATTTATGGTCGCTGCAGCACCATATGGTGGTCCCATTGGTTAGTAAGTGAGAGACATGGACTTCAACGAATGAAAAATCAAATATTTCGCTTCTTATGGCTTACCTCATGTATGTGATAGTACTGATATTAAGTACCTGTTGGCCAAGAACATCACATAAAGCATATCAGATATGATTGTATAAATTTTATGAGAAAGAAAAGAGAATGAGGGCGGTATCCAGTAAACTTTTCCCAAATTTGCTATTGGCATATATTCATTTGCATGATGGCTCACTGTGTCTCCAGTATTCCAGATTTGTTGCTTTATGTAATGATCTTACACACAATAAGGGTGAATTACATGCATTTCAGCATTCATTCGGGATGACAGCAAGCTAACGAAGACAGCGCCAAGTACAAAGCCTATTGTGTATATCTACTCCTCTGCTGGAAAGGAAATTACAGCATTCCGGGTACGAGTTTGTTAATGATCGGAGAGAAAGGTGTTTTATGTAAAGAGTTTATGTCATGTGGATATTTTGGTAATCAATTGCAATTACAGGTAGTTTCTACACAGAACTACAAATGTGCTTATATGGTACATGCACCAATAAATTGAAAATAATTACTGGCACATATGACATAACTAAAAAATCCACTTTTGTTCTACCATTCCAGTGGAACAGTGGCCGTGTGGTGAAGCTTGGTTGGTCATGCACAGAGGAGCTGCTCTGTGTCCAAGATGACGGCACAGTCCTAGTGCATGACATATTTGGCCACTACGTGAGAACATTCAGCATGGGCCAGGTGTGTGCATCAGATAGTCTATTATAGATTTCTCATAAATCAGTATGGCTATCCTGTTAAAAAAGTATGGGGACGGACTTGAAGAGGTATTAAATATGTCATTGGAGGGGGCACAACAACGTGAACAAGTACATGTATTGTAATATCTTTTGGGGGTGGGGGTGGAATGCAGAATAATACATCACAGTGCATATTGTATTGTGAGAAGAATTGAAATATCTTGTAGTAGAGATTAGGATGAAAGCTAAACGAAATATTTCGCAGGATGGGTGGGGGTAAGATTTACAATGTTGTGTTTTACAACGTGTATCAAGGTGTTGTAGTGTCACTTAGATAAGAACAATTTGACATATGTACTTTGTTAGGAAGCCAAGGATGTGAAGGTTATAGACTGCCACATGTTCAATAGCTACAATGGAACAGGAATTGCTGTCCTTACAGCATCACACCGAATCTTTGTGGTTACTAATGTGGATGACCCACGGAGCCGGAGATTAGCTGAAATTCCAGGTACAACATGTTTTTACATTACTAAATATCAGATTCCTTGTTTTTGTCCATTTCTTGATTTGTATCAGTGGTCATGCTACCAGTGAACTGCTTGTATTAGCATGATCAAGGCATAAAAGAATATCGTATTAGGTGATTCGTATAATCTACATATACTGGCACACTAGGATGCATCACAGGTTGTTGTGTGAATATCCTGTACATGTCAGTGATGTCAGGTGCCTAGTATGCAGTAACAAGCTTTGTCCCCAAAATTAAAAGCTGTTTATTGTATTGACAAATTGGCTGGTGTATATATTGTGCCTGTTGTACCTCCAGACAGTAGTACACCCCCCAGCTGTTGGTGCATCATCAACCAGGATAGACAGAGTCGCGCACTGGTTGCCAAAGATGCCGATCTCTACCTTCTGGATTATGGGATGCAGCGGGAGCAGCAGGTATCATCACTGCTATCAAACAATAGCACAGCAGACCTTTCAGATTTACACAGATTTTAGGATGCTTCTGGCAGTTATTGCTTTCACCAACGTATATCATTGTACGTGTACAAAATGTATGTCATTGAAGTCATAAGAAGTTAACACTTCATGTACATGTAGTTTGAATTTGGTGATGACTAATGCAGACACAGCAAACACATGACTTTCGTCATAACCTGGCATTTATTTTACAGATGCCCGATGTCAGTGCCCCAGTGGAGTCTTATATCGCTATGTCCGTGTCTTTCAACAACAAATACCTGGCCTTGTTTTCCAGCACTGGACTGTTGTGTATCGGCTCTTCAGATTTACAGGTAGCCCTCAGCGGGTTGTAAAATTTATTTGGGGCTTGCTTTTGTATGTGTGTGTATTACTATAGACCTCACACTGGATATACCCTTGTCGGGTCCAGTTTGACTTTGTCTTTCCAACTAAAGCGCAATAAAAGGACAAACATGACATAGAAGCCCAAACAAAAAGGCCATTTTGTTAGGAAAGGATATCAGTAGTGATGTTTAAAACAAAGATTGTAAACTGGGTTGTACACTTGGTGAAAACAGATTGGGAGTATAACTATTTCTATTAGCAAATTCCAGAATCCAGATAGGTTATGGAGTGACAATAGGTTTACAATTACATTTCACATATATTACTAAATCAGTTCAATTTTAACTATACTAGAATTATTACTTATGATATGTGGCTATCATTATGTAATAAACTCTATTTACCTATAAATAATAACTAAATGAACCATATGCATTCGTTAAAATGAACTGTGTGAACTAGTCAAGTCAAAGTTTGAACAGGAAACAAAGTAACATCAACTGACAATTAATCAGCTCTTATCTTGTCATTGTGGTTGGTCGGTCAACATGGCGAATAGCTAATTTGTGTATATCAATGGTCCACAAATTCTAAGTTCTCTTCACTATGGGTATACTTTAATTCACTGCAAACTGTGAAAATATGTTTCAAATTCTGAACTCGTGTTCTGATCCATATATCTTTGGCATGCTAAATACCAATGTAGTTCTTTTGAATTGGTTTGAATAATAGTATGCTCAATGAGTAATGAAGTTTGATATTCAGAAAAATCTGAATTTCAGTGCCTCCTACCCTACTACCACTACCATACTACCAAGCATGTGTAGATGCATTCAGCAAAGTAAAGATTGGTTTGTGTTGCTCACTTTCATGTTCTACCACTTGTATATCTGCAAAATTTCAGACTATCTACTGTGAATTTGACACTAAATGTCCAACACGACCACAGCAGCTGGAGTGGTAAGTTTCATTTATATTTGGTCATTGAAACTTTAAAGTAAGCCTTGCTGTTGATTGCAAATTTTAACTTTTGTTGCTGTGTTAATTGTCACATATGTATCATGTGTTGCTTGGGAAATTGAGAAATTTTAATGTTGCACGGCTGAATATTATAATTCTCACCTTCTCGAAACATTTAGTACAACCAGCCATTTAATCGCTCTTTATTGCCACATGTAGTGAAAGTGTCGGAGTGTGGTGTTCTTTTGTAAATTGTTTTTCAGACAGACACAGAAAAGTTTCTGTTAATGATATATATTCTGTTTCATTAGGTGTGGTACTGGAGCAATTGTGGGTTACTGGGAAAATATTCTGTTGATGGTAGGGCCAAAGAAGGACTGGCTGAGGTAAAGATATAATCTAGATTTCTTTGCCTTTTCATTTTCCTTTATTTCTTCAATATCTAACTTGCACTGGCTAGCAATGTATCATGTATGTACATGTAACATGTAATGCAATACAAAAATATGAACTTAATGGATTTATATAGTGCACAGAAAACGTATCATATATATCATTGAACAGGTACAGTTATGGCAGATAATGCAAAAGAACTACAAATGCTATCTGCAACTAATATTCTCAAAGCTTGTCTAAATTGGATAGAATATCCTGTATTGTGAAGCAGGTAATGATGGCTAGAACTAGTGCTCACAAATTTGACACCTAGCTAAATTGCACACAGGACAAAAAGTTATGTGGGAGTTTTACTTGCAAGAGTTAGCTCAATTTAGCTGGAAATATTAAATGTTGGATTTTTTTGGACTTGCCAAAATCTCTTGAGAAATTGCAGCCCCACATTTCCTCTTTTACAATGTATCGGTTGTGGTTCAGAAATTTTGACTTTAGCCTATTTTTGTGGATTATCTTTATTCCTGTTATCAGGTACAGCTATGACAGTCCAATCTGTCTTGTTCCTGAAGTGGACGGATTACGTATAATAAGCCACTACAGCCATGAATTTCTGCAGCGTGTCCCAGGCAAGGACATTACTCACTTTTCATTTGCACCTTGACATCGGCAGCTAAAAATGTGCAAGTGTGCATGTAGTTTATAAAATGAATGGATATAGAATTATACATTTATGAGGTGCCTATTAAAAGGAAAATTTTAGGAATGTGTTCGAATGTGGTGATGCTTTAAAGTTTTTTGCCACTGTCTGGAATATACCTGATATATAAATTCTTTATTGATAGGCATACAGAGGCGTGACACAATTGTTATTGCCTGTGTACCAAGAATGTTTGATTTCTACATACGCTCATCACTAACTTGGGGCTTTAAATGTGTAAAAATTTAGAAGCATGGGTCCCTAGGTGAGGTTGAGTTTTAGATTTTACTGTTACAGAGAGGACAGAAGAGATCTTCAAGATTGGTTCCATTACGCCTGGTGCAATGTTACATGAGGCATATAAAGAATTTAAGGTAAGTCAGTTATGGAAACTTTGCTAAAAGAAATTTTTATTTGACAAAATACCACAACCTAGTTTGAACCCGTTTTCTTTATGTCACTCTTGAAGCCATGGAAACATGCTATGCTATTGGAACTTTGATGATAAATACATGTATGTCCAAACCATGAAACTGCAACATACAGTACTTTATGAAGGCATACTTGTTTTAGTGATGAGTAATCATATATATATCAGTAAACCACTGTATGATGGTAAATATTTCTATGTGGCTGTATTGGTTATTGAAAGTTGATTAAAATGGTCGACTATAGCAAATGTAACTTTCAAGCGTAGATATTATCTACTCTACCGGTACATCATATAGAATTTTTAACAAAATAATCTTTTGTTCCTCCAATGCATACAACTAAATACATGTATGGCTGTAATAAAAGTAACTTGTAACTCTTTAATATGCCACATAGTATCTGTAATTATTATACTACGCATATTCAAACTTATCAAGGCTATGAAAATGGTTTACGTATCATATTGATGATGCCAAAATATGAATATTATTCAGTTTTTTCTGTCTTGCTGAATATCTCTAGTCACATTTATCTCCAGAGAAAGAGTCAGCGTTCGGACGAGTATATCCGTATGATCAAAAATTCCCTGGACACCGCTGTGGAGCAGTGTATTGAAGCTGCAGGACATGAGTATGAACCTACCATCCAGAAAGAGCTCCTCCGGGTAAGAACTACCTTACACTATTAAAAAACACTATTAGAAAGACAGTGGTTGAAACAGGCACGTACTCCATGTTCTCAAGTTACTGATGTATAGATATACAGTGGTTCCTGCAATTTAAGACCCCTCTATTTAACACTCCTCTATTTAAGACCCCTCCTTTTTAAGACCAGCCATCAGTGATACCATTCGACCACCTCCGATTTAAAACCGTATTTTTCTGGCTGAAGGGGTGGTCTGAAAATGCAAGGACCACTGTACCAGTAAGTATTTATATTTTGGTTCATGAAATAGCAGTATACAGCTTTCCTCAGGAAAACTTAATGTGGTATACACAGCTTGTATGAATACTGCAACAATTGAGGACAAGAACATTTAGTGTCAAAGCTGGGGTGTACTGATGAATGCTGATGTTAGCACTTCAAAAATGAGCAATTCACTCTTACCATTTCCTAGCGTTATTCCTCTATGACTGAAATTTGAGCTAGAAAACGGCCATTCAATCATAAATCAGGATCTTGTTATTGCTAATTGATGTCATGGTGGAAATAATAATGGAACTACCCCAATAAATGTGACGCTCTACACATCAATACAACTTAATACATGTTTCTTGTAAATTATTGCTAGAGATGAAACAAAATCTAGTTTTGTAAAGAAAGCCGTGAATTTTGAGAACCTTATATGATGGAAAAAGGCCCGGGAAAAAGGCTTCTTAATATGTTTTTTCCTAAAAAATGTGGCTGTTTTAACACACACTGTAAGTGCTTTAGGCCAAACATCTACAACAGGTGTCACCAACATCGTAACCACTGGTGACAAGTTAGCAGGTTGGCTGTGGGGTTAGCACATTCCTGGTGTGACACCACTAAACATGCCTGCATATTGTAGGGTTGGCTCACAACCGTCACACATTAACTGAAATATACGCTGCATTCCAAACTCACTGCTTTCAGTGACAGTGTGCGAAATTGTAACATTGCGGCTTAACACTGGAAAGGTAAAAAGTGTGTTCTAGTGATTCTATGACTGTAGTTTGTACATATGCAGGTACATATAATATCTCAGATCCTGACATGGAAACTTTATAATTCTGGGGATTTCTGCATCATCCTGGTCATCTCTGGTAGGCTAGTTACTAAGATAGCTATGTCCCAGCTACTAGTATATCAGCAGACAGTATGTTGAGTTGAGATGATTCAAATGAAAATCCAGACCCAATCTTACCAAAGACACAAAATTTCACTCTCAAGTTAAATTTATGGAGCACAAGGTTAAGTTTGGCCAGCTTGCAGCATAATGGAGCAGTATGTGGTCATATATCCGTTAAATTATACATGTATTGCACGGAGGCATGTGTAGTCTGTATGTAATGTACACAGCTTACTTTCACAGTCTGGGGCCTCTTAGACTTTCATAGGTATTCAGTCTAATTTAGGTACGGGGGTATTAAATTAACGAGTTTCATCCCAGTATATAAATAGTTTACTCAAGGCCTATAATGTCATGTTATACCTGTTACTTTAGGTGGGACTCTCCACTGTCTTGTGTTTTTCCATTTCAGCCAGGGTTAGTGATGAGTTGGGGAAAAATTCTATTCCAGCTTGATGTAAATTGTGCAAAAAAAAAAATCCAACCAAAAGTGAACAGAATCAAAATCACTATCTTAGAATATTTGATAGCTTAAAACCCATGATAGGGGAACTGGACAAAATCCTCAGTCTTCTGGTGACAGGCTCTCCACTAGAGACTGTTAGCCTGTCTGTCTGGACCCAAGTGGTAGTGAGTAGCTGGGGACCTAGACACACACAGCTGCCCTGTTGATCGTCTGGTTGTTAAATCTAAATACAGGTACCTGATACAAAAATAGCCACTCCTACTACTCATTAAAGGTATTCACTAATCTCAGCAAGCTATGAAGAGCAGTGGGTCATTAGCATGATTAGTCTGGAGTCAAATATGTATGAAAATTTTACAAAGCACTTCACAATCATGTCAGACACTGTGGTGTTCCCTGCCAGCTCATACATGTAGGATTATAATATTGCAAATGTCACATTATGTCTCAAGGATTATCTCAGACTTCTGGCTACATGAGGCATGTATGTTTTATAATGTTTATGTAACTGTTGAAGTCTTTCCAAAGAACACCAGCCCATTTCCTCACAGCTGTTCAAGTATTGTTTAAGCATAAAAAAAAATACATCTGGGCCAGTGCGAATAATTTTAATAGCATTTGAGGACTTGATATTAGCAGTTTTGAAGAGCTGTAGGAATTATTTTCATAAAATTATTCCTTTAGCATGTTTAGAACACGGCATCTCTGGGTGGGAGTGCTGGAAAAGAACAAAGTTCTTTTTGGCTTTGTTGTCCATGACGGATATGCTAAATGTTCGAGTAATTTGTGTTGCTTGGATTGAATTCTGAACCACTCAGATGCAATGTATACATTCTTGGCATATTAACATTATACATGTATAAGTACTAATGACATTACTGTTATAAGTGCTTTGTTCTATAAGTGAGTAGATGGGAGTTATTCTCTCTGCACTTTTTAACAAGTACAAATCAATGACAGATATTTACAGACTCTTTTGTGTCCGTACTTCTTTGTGTGCTTAAGTTATCAAACTTACTCATAAGCAACGTGAGCAGCCCGTTGGCACCTGCATACTGCAGTGGAGAAATATTAGTGCTGCAGAGGTCCAGATGAGTTATATGTCTCATGATCTCGTCATGCTCATGGCATTGTGAAAGTCAAATGTCAGCTCATATAGTTATAATATTAAAATTTGACACAAATCTCCCATGACCTTCAAGTCCATACTTTTCACCCAGTTAAGTGGACCCAACCAGGAAAGAGAAATGGGGCAGAGCTGTCATATTTGTTTGTATTTTCAAGAGCTTTGGCACTGTAGACATACAAGGGTCACATTGGTAGTATTCTGATTTATGTATTTAAAGAAACACAGAAGTCTAAATTTTCTTTCAAACTGAATTAACTGACAACAACTTGTCCTACAAGTCACAGCAAGCTGGCTATGTCACAGGTGCCATAAGAAAGTCCTATATTGCAAGGTTGCAATGCATTATACCCTTTAACATGTTCAACATATACAGTGGTCCCTGCAATTTGGTACCACCCATTCAGCAGAAAAATATAAGATCTTAAATCTTAGAGACCAATCTTATAATTGAGTGGCAACAAAAATTTCAATCTTAGTTGGCTCAGTTTGGTTGGATTGCACATGTCCTAATCTGTATTCCAGTGCACTGGTATTTTAGTTTACCGGTAAACGAAGCTTTGCAGACCAAATAATACACAATCAATATGTGGCTGTCTCTGAGCTACATGATACAATGCTGGGAAGGCTTTTCTTCTGTAGTCACTATTGAATATGAAATTAGGGTGCCATATGCGAGCGGATCAAAATCATTTAGAAAATCCGTAGGGATAAAATTTGGTTTTTTGGTCTTGTGTTAATTTTGCTTGCAAATTTGTTGCATAGGTAATATTCTGATTCACTCCAACATGGTCTACGTGTTGAGCTGCTCTAAATATTAAAGATAGTCCCATTTCCTATTGACAGGAGGCTTGTTCCCCAAAATGAGCAAACCACAATTTCCTTTTCCAGTATTCTATAGAATTACTTTAATAACCACCAATATTTGAGAAAATTCTATGCAAGATATGCCTTGTATATGAAAGGCTCATTGGCTAGGGCTTGACATTCCAGACAATGGAGCCAGTCATCTGGTGCCAGTCTTTCTAGGCTGCCAGTCTGCCTGACCCCTATTGCTGGGGAGTACAGCCCCAACCCTCATATAATAATGTCATGGCCATGCTTTGTGAATGGTAATGGTAGCAAACTGTTGCTCATATTCACAATATATTGGCATTTAGTTGACACCAGTGGCTGGTGCCTAATGACTTGTCTAAGGCCAGTAGTGGCATATATATACATGTTCATATATACATGATATTTATGTTTCACTAAGTACACAGTTCACTGTGTCACTGGGTGAAGCATATGAAGGCTAGGCAGTGTGTTACAGAGGACAGTACCAGTTAGTCTCTTGGATCTATAATACTTCAGACGTGATCTGCAATACTTCAAAGGTGTGCCATATTGAAGTTAAGTGTCTGAAGCAAATTTGCTTTTGCGTAAGTGAACTTTGCCTGAAGTTGTACAAGCCTGTGGTGATGATGGCCGGTTTGATTGATCGTCTGCAGCAGAGTGCCAACACATCCCAGGACCTCGTCCAAATTGTACGCAACCCCATGTTCCCTGATCTCCAGAAGATGCTGGAAGCAGACTGTTCCCGGCATGCAGTGCCCTATTCCCTGATGCAGCCAGAGCAGTCTCCTGTACCGTCCTGGAACCGGATTTCCAGGGATACGGAGACAGACAAGGAGAATGATACAGGGTCTGTGGACCTTCAGGTGGAGGAAGCCACATTGCAGGCTGAGTTCCGTCAGCTGGCACCATTGAAAAACCACAAGGTCAGCGAACTGGAGAGCTTCTACAACACCCAGACTGCCGCCCTGCTCACCCAGCGTATGGACGCTGTGGGGAAGATCCAGCAGGCCTGTCTGCCACCGGATCGCTTGCAACAGGAGCTCACCTGTGTCTCTTCTTACTATGCCAACCAGCAGGTCCACCTGACGCTTCGTGTCAGCAAGAGTCTGCAGCTCCTGAAGTGTACCCTCCCAACAGAGCTCGCTCAGCCAGGGGGCGCCACCAAACGTAGCAGGACACGTCTACTCAACAGCAAGGCTGTCAAGTGTATGACAGAGTGGTACGAACAGCACATCGACAACCCGTATCCCACCGATCAGGAGAAACAAGAGATGGCCAACCTGGGTAACATCACCTTAGCTCAGGTCAAGGCTTGGTTTGCCAACAAACGCAACCGGTCTGCGAACACCAAGCCCAAACGGCAGAAGCACCGGCTGCAACAGCATCTGAGGACTATCTGTGATGCTCTGAAACCATCGGTGCCTACAGACATGCCTGCATCCATGGTGAAGTCTGACCGTAACCAGAATTATGGCATGCTGATTGGAAACCTGGCAGACCTAGTGACGGATCGTACCGAGACTTTCACTGGGATGACCCCACCATGTATACAGGTCTCACAACTCAACATGGCCTGAAGGCCATAGCTCAGGCAAAAAATAGCGTGTCCCTTGTCGGAAGAACTCTTTGCGTTTTTATCGGTGTATGTGATATGCAGATGTTTATACCGGGACCTGTTATACATGTATATATGTTTCCGCACATTGTACTATGTCTGTTACCAATACTAGCTTTGCCTATGTTTATAGCTGGTGTGCCGGCATACCAGATTGTTCATGGTGGTAATACCGTAACTGATGTACTTTGTGATATATCCTGCAATAGTTTACTAACACATTGACTCAAAATATCTTCGGTAAAGCATTGTCCATACACCAGGTCTGGATTGATGATATTTACACTGCATATTTGTAGCTTTTAGTTGCACCCAAACATTGCTGGTGGCTATTTTTATTAACTTTCTCAGTACTGAGTGTCTCATAGCCTGGCTTCTACTTCCTAAATATAACAGTTTTTCTCAAAAATTGAATTCACATGTCTACATGTAACTTCATACAAGTAGAAGTAAGATGCTTTTCAATTTATTCTTGCGGATTCTGGATGAACATTCTGGTTTATCTCATAAAATTATATTGAGGGTCCACTTGTGGGTACAAGCTCAAGGTCATGGGGGAGGTTTTTTTAAGCAATATGACCTACATTGACTATGGATTTTGTACATTTTGAGCAGTATGTTATGGGTAATATTACACACTGGGCCATTTCTTTACTGACTTCTTCTATGTCACCAACATTGCCCTTGAAACAATATTATCAATGAATGTACTCAACATGCTCAAGCTGGGCATACATATGGTGTATTTAAAAGCATCTGTATAGCATCTATAGGAGCAGTTTGATCAGAGAGTCCCCATATCCTGCATATAACTCAGGTTTGCACCGTTGTATTTGTAATTTACCATTTATGCTAAAGGTTAATGTTAGAGGGGGGTAATCTTATTGTGGTTAGCCTTATTATAGCAGTTAATATCTCTTAACCGGTACAGTAATGGCAACAGTTGTGTGTTTGTTCTCCTGTGCTGTTATTGATTATATTTTGTTGATTGATTGTCATGTACATGTAGCTGTGTAGTGACTGACCATAGTCTTCAGTGTCCAGAAGTATGTGTAGGCTTTAAGTTATTAGTACCAGCTATAAGACTTCTTTCTCTAGTTGTAACAGAAGTGAAGGCCTCTGCTTAAATATATTTCTCCAGTTTTTGGCAATTTATTGCTTCTGCTTAATCATGTATCTCCACTTTAAAACCAGTTAGGGGTTTGGCTTAGTTATATTTTATACCCACTGCTCATAATTTGAGCATGACTCTTACCATGCGTACTCAACATGTACATTGTTTTATGGAACACACCTGCCACATGAACATGCACAGTAATTTTATGACCCACAAAAGGGTTAATGGCTGTTTCTTTTGTGTGATGTCACCACCAATACACTCGTATGTGCTCAAGGGCACACATTAATATGCTTCTTGCATTTATTCATATTAACACGATCAAAAGATGAAGAGTTCATCTTCTGTTATTCATGTATATTGTGGAAAGTAAATATATTTTCAAAAACTAATAATGCTGTTTGATTTGGGGGTACAAATGTAGTGGCTACTGGTGATTGCACAGAATATTTTGATATTGCAGTGAAATTTGTATGTAATCAAGCATACTACAATGCCCTTGTACTCGCCTTCATGTAATTACACATTTGGATAAGGTATTTTGGTTTTTCTGTGTTGAAGAACTTGGCCAAAGAGGAGAATCTCTCTCATGGCATGCTGGCAGCTGTCTTTATTCAATGGTTTCAGTTTTTAGGATACAATTAAAACTTTCCTGTGTTAATTTATTAAAATAAAATATATTCTCTGTTCAACTGTATTGTACTATGAATTAAAAAAAAAATGGAGTAAAAATGCTTTGTTCAACCTTATTTCTTCAGACATCTGCTTGAAATGTGATATCTAAACCAGTAGATATATAATATACAGGTACTGAAGTATGGTGGAACTTTTGGACTTTGAGCCCAAGTCTGACTGGGAAAGGAATACGTCAAGTTCAGCCTTATTCTCAGATGGTATAAATTACAGAGCCGCATTGATCGTCCATAGCCTTCAACTAGAAGTATATTTTTGGCATACATAACTTTTTATTTATAATAGTACGCACAAATTTGAAATTACCAGTATGCTATTTAGAGGAACTGATAACATCTTAAGGTTACAAAGTACCTCTAATGTTAAACATTTGGCATATCATCTCTTTATACACAAGCCCCCTATACCTAGTTGCAAGGTTGTACATGCCTGTGTGATACTAAAAATTGTACAGGTCTGCAGTGATAACCCTATCCTAATACCTGGATGTTAGTAGCTGTGCGCACTTTCAGTATCCTAAAGATTTGCAAAGTTAAACCTATACAGTGGTCCCTCTATTTTACAACCCTTTATTTTAAGACCACCTTGATTATAAGACCACCTATTTTGGTCCCAAAGTTCAAGTTTGTGTAAAACCGAACCTTTACTTTAAGACCACCTGCAGTATAAGACCACATTTTCATGGTCCCACAGGCGATCTTAAAATAGAGGGACCACTGTATATTCTGTGGATGCTTTCCCAGGAAGGCGATTGGAAGGCCATGGTCAGTTAAAATAGCAATCTTAATAACTACACAATTGCAGGGATAACCCCACAGACATTACATTACTATGACCTGGTACTTTAGCTGTCGGCTGGAGGTGCTGGAGATCAGGCTTTTAATTAACCAGGAATATAGGAAAAGGATTCTATTGTAAATATTAGGGTACATGGCTCTGTGGCTGCCCAGCATGTGTAGTAATCTAGAGGGTGATCACATACATGATATATTCTCAATGGCTTCACGTCAAGGATGTAAGGCTATATGTTACTTATCCGACACACACACAAAAAATAATAATAATTTGAGACAATTCCATAGGGGCATAATGGTATACCATGTCACTGAATGCTGTGTCACTGGCCTCGTGTTCAAGTGCCTGGGTCAACTGTAGTTGGGCTGAATGGTGGATCAGAAATGGCCTATTATGATTTATGAATATCTTCATGCCTAGAAAAATCTGCTTTACTGCCTTCCAACTACATGTGTAGAATATGCTACTACATTTATTTAAACGCAAGATTTTTACAAGGTACCTGCAAGTATTTGTAGGCTAACATTATTTCACTGACTGACAACTGATTGCCATGGATCATTTGGTTACTTCTTTTGTGTAAAACATGCATTTACATACAGCTATAACTTTTCATCATTACAGGCGGCTTCCTTTGGTAAGTGTTTCCTGACAGACTACAGGCCAGAGCCCTTTGTCAACATGAGTCAGATGCTGAGAGTGCTGAACAATGTACGGGAGCCCAGGATTGGTCTGCCTCTCACCTATTACCAGTATCCTAGCAGAAGTGAACCGAGAACTGTACATGGAGGCAATGATTTGCATTGTCAGATTGATATATTTAGAGCACTGTGTTGTATGTATATGTAGTACAGTACTTGCTTGGTAATTATATTGCTTGCAACCTTGGGTAATATACACTTTTTTCAATGACCAGAAATGCTGAATTAAAAGCTATAGAAAAACTTATACACTGTGGGACAGCAAGTGTATGTTATCCTAAGCGCATGTCACTAGAATACATGTATATCTTTTAAATACTAGTAGGTTCACACCTATCACTAATGTCTATTTCTCACCGTGACAGTCATCTGTTTGTCCGTGTTCAGCATTCCTCCACATCCTTAGCCCAATCCAGACTCCAGCAGCTCAGTCTGCCAGTGTTGCTGGATCGTCTGGTCCTCAGACGAGAGTACTGCCTGGCCATCCGGATCTCTCAGTATCTGAAAATTGCTGAGGCTGAAGGTGCTAGCCGCATTGTGGCACACTGGGCATGTTACAAGGTAAGGCTTATAAACATATGTAGAAATGCGTGTGATCAAGTGTAGTGGAATACTTTATTATTCTGATGCATGCTGATATTAAATTTTTGCATCACCCTCTCCTGATTGTTGAATTTATCTGGGTATAATCTGTCACAAACCTTTTGTGTTCTCTTGTCATATTAAAATTAATGAAAGCAGAATCATGCAGTTCTGCATTGTGTAGGTTAAATTCACGGAACTGGAACCATGTAACATTCAAACAAGTTGCTTGTCCAGCACACATTCCCCAGTAGTTGTCTTTCTGTGCCCTGGTTTCTGCGTCTTATCTTCTCAGTATCAGTTTTTGTTACTGTTTTTAATCATTGATTTGTCTCATCTTTACAGGTGCAGCAGCAAGGTGTACCAGACGAGAGAGTAGCCCAGGACATTGCCAAACAGCTGGGGGACATCCCTGGAGTGTCATATTCTGAGATAGCCAACAAAGCCATAGAGTGTGGCAAGAGTGACCTGGCCATTAATGTAAGACACAAACATATACATTGATATTGATATAGGCGCTGTAGTCATTCTTAATACCTGACTACCTGTAGTATCAAAAAGTGCTGTCTCAGTATTAACTGTAAATATTCTTAATATTTATGGCTCTACAATGGCTGTCACTTGCATTAGAGCTTACATGGCAAAAATGAAGGTAAATTTGAGAAAAAAATTGTATTTTGAACAAGCCGTTTACCAGTAGATCATGTGCCCAGTATAATACAGCAGACGCTTGCGTTTAGACCATGTGGCTGCGTTCATCCAAGATCCTGGATTTGAAAGACCACTGCCATGAGAGACCACTGGCTTTGAAAGACCACATATTTCTGGTGGCAGGACCTACATGTCAGTAAAACTAAACTTGTCACCAAAGGCCACCCTTCTTTAAAAATAAACACATTTTAATGGACAATGGTGTGGTCTTTCAAGGCATGTTCTACTGTAGCCGGAATACCTGGCTTGCCTGCAGCTATTGCCATTTTCTGATGGACGCAGCAGGTGTGACCATCAAAAAGTGTCAAAGAACTTGGCTTGCAGGAGACAGGTCTTCCGGCTAGTTCTACTGTACCACACAATGATGAGTGTGGTAGGGAAGAAACTATTACAGGGCAGTCATAGGGTGTCAGGCTGTACCCACAAGATTCTGTACAATGTAGGCCACAGTAACTGTCCCTTTTACATTGACCCACAATGTATCAAAATGACACTATATAAACATGTAAATGACATTCAGTGCTTTAAGATAGGTGACTAGGTGTTATGTTCCTATGTTTCGTGATTTCAGCTACTGAATTTTGAGCCTCGAGCGTCTGAGCAGGTTCCACTGCTGCTGAAACTGAAGAAGGAACATCTGGCGATGACAAAAGCTGTGGACAGTGGGGACACTGACTTGGGTAAGGCCCCTGTGGAATGGTTAGGATTCCAGTAAAGTATCTTGATAGTATTATCTTGGCGGTTATGTTAAATGCTGTATGACTGTTAATAGAAGAACTACAGTAGTCCATCTCCAATAAGATCAGAGAGGTCGCCTTTGGTGAGAGGGATAAGTAAGTACATTGACAGGAGGAGCAAATATCTATGGTCATATTAAGAGGTTGGCATCTGTTGAGAGTGGCCACTAAGAGAGGGACTATTGTAGTGTCCAAAGATAAGATATAATTTATGTAACGTCTGTCGTAAATGTCAATAAAAACATTAGCACAACACACAATTCATCGACATAGGAGATGTCATAAATGATAGGAGACATAATCCCCATAGAATGCAAGTACTAAGATTTCTCCAGGTAAATGGATGTTTTATTTAGTAGGAGCCCTTTCTGTGGCATTACCCTAGTTTTCATGTCTACACATCTACCATGTTATCAGTAGTTGTAAGATGTTAATTGATGAGTGTGTTGTATTGTTCGCAGTGTTCACAGTGTTGCTGCAGCTGAAGGAGACGATGAGTCTGGGAGAACTGTCTATGGCCATCCGCAGCATGCCTGTGGCTCAGGCTCTCTTCCTACAGGTAGATGGGGCTGAAAGAAAAGGTGTTTTGTACAAAACAATTTTGCTCTCCTTGAAGGCGTTGTCATGTTATATAAACATACATGTATATTGCAGGAAGAATAAATGAAATGTGTAATGCAAATGAGAAACAAGTTGCATATGAATGGCATTGATGTGCACAATATTGACAATATTGACTAAATATCAGTAACTACAACACCTCTATGTTATCAAGCCTGATTAAGGCTTTGTAGCAGGTTGTATTATGTTATACCATGGTTCCTGCATGCTGTAATACATTAGACATGTTAGATATGAGAGTATTTGCCAGCCAACCAGGACTTGAGTTGTGACTGTTGTTCCAGTACTGCCGGGAAGAGAATAAACCCATGTTGGAAGATCTGTTCTACATGGAAGACAACTACCAGGAGAATGCCCTGTGTAAGCTGATGGATAGCTATGATGAAGAGGTAACCACAGGAAACATACAATGTCAGTTGCTTTACTGGAGTCTTGACACCTGTAACTGCTCTCATTACTCGATATCTCTATATAATTGCCTTATACTGGGGTATCCCTAGATCGCATATCAATGACATTAAAGCATTTTCATCCATATATCTCCTGCCACATGAAGAGAATACAGTTCTTTATACCTGCTGATCTGTTGTAAGACAAAATTAGTGTGGGTACAGTCTTGGGTACAGCTCATAAGTCATACACAGTGAATGGCTGAATGCAAATCTTTTTGAATAAATTAAGGTTCAAGTTAAAAAAAAGCAGGGTTCTCACGGGTCCTTAAAGGTCAGAAAAGTGCTGACTTGGAATTACAAAAACAACGGACTGAAATTCCTGAATTTATGATGAAGTAACTTCACTTGGAAGGCATAACGCCATCGTTCACTTTGAGCTTATCATAATTCGGGGCATGTGAATTGTCCTAGGAGTGCAGTATATGCCACAGGCTGATCCTTAAAAAGGACTCTAACAGGTCATGAAAAGTCCTCACAAAGCTCAGCTGCTGGCCTGTGCTAACACTAACACTTGGGCATGGTGCTGACGTAGAGTATTGATCCATACATAACATAACACCAGTAATACATATAGACCTTTTGTTGATACAGAGAGTGGAGAGCCGTATTGCGTGTCTGCAAGCTGCCCAGGATTTATTCAAGAAGTCAAGAAATGACTGGGCCACTCAGGTAGGTTTCTGGATTGTGTTACCTGAAGGAAGAGTGTTACATAATCAATACCGGTACTTTCTTAATGTGAGTTTTGATGTACAATTCAGCACACAGATATTGTTTGGGCACTGCTGTTAGCACTCCTTAAAAATGACTTTTCTGATCAGATTAGCCAACCCTTGCATTTGTAGAGAAAAGTCCTATTTTCGGATTTACCTCTGACACCTAAAACTCCTGAACCTGTCGTTTTCCCTTCTGACAGCAAACAGAAGAAGAAGTGCGGTTACTGAAGGTGCAGAGAGACCTGGAGGAGAATTTCAACGTGCCGTTCCTCGACCTGTCGGTACATGAGACCATACACAAGCTGATCATGGATAATAAACACAAACAGGCAGAGCAGGTCAGGAAGGACTTCAAAGTTCCTGACAGAAGGTACGTAACTAGTCTCTCTACAGATGGGACCACACTTCAAAAAGGTGCAGTTGAAACCATTGAAGATTTGGTGTGTTGCTGTGCAAACTAATACAGGGGCCCCTATGAGTTAAGACCTCTCCATTTAACCGTTCCCTCCATTTTAAGATCGCCCATTAGTGACATGTTTTCAATGTAAATATCCCTCTAATTTAAGACAACCTTCATTTTAACGCCACATTTTTCTGGCTGAATGGGTGGTCTTAAAATGCAGGGACCATTGTAGTGGCGTTGGGGTCATACAAAGCTTAGACCCGGAAATTGATATTCCTCGATTTAAAGACACTACATTTATTAAAAACATCTTGTAAATAAAGAACATCTCTACATGGGCTTGCCATAAAGATATTATTGTCGTACACATTTTAACCGTTTTACTTTGTCCCTGTGCTGTAGGTATTGGTGGCTGAGGATCAGTGCCCTGGCTGAGGCTGGAGACTGGATGGAACTTGACAAGTTCTCCAAGAGCAAAAAATCTCCAATAGGATATGAGGTACTTAGACATGGACTGATTGATTTACTGGTAGCCCTGCTTTACATATTCGTCTTGCAGTGAAAGGATGCAAGTAAATAAAGAATGTTACAGGTACTTCAGCTTATAAAGCAAAGCTTTGATTTTCTTAATGTCTTTGAGTTGTGAAAATTATTTCCATGGAAAAATGATATTTTCTAATACATGTACCGTACCTCAGTGTACCTTTTCTCCCTTGGTGGTAAGAACTCTACAACCATTTCTTGGAGGTGTTGAAACTGTTGTTACCATTGCTGAATGGTCAGAAAAATCAGGTTATCAGTACGTACCATCAGCAGTATTGATATGACTTTATGAATTTCTTTGTGTGAACTTTCTACATACATGGCTAAATAATGGTACAGGTACCTGTGTAAATGGTACAATAGCTTATAGCCTGTGGCATATTGTTTATGTAACTGATGTGTCTGATCTATTTCCAGCCATTTGTGGAGATCTGTGCCAAATATGGAAACAAGACTGAGGCGGAGAAATACCTCACCAAAGTCCCACCAGAGGGCAAAGTCAAATGTTACATCAAACTAGGGTAAGATATGATTTTATATCATTGATATCTGAACAAAAAACACAGAGTCTATTACGCGCGCATTAACTGCTTTGCTTGGAATTGAATGTTTGGAGCAGTTAAGTTTGTACTTTCATCCTGAATATGTTCTATAGCAGAATATAAAAGCATATGTTAAGGCTAGAATGGCTTTATCTACAGCCAAGCAACTACTTTACATAGGCTTCTTTAGCAGGACTTACTTTCAAGCATTCTCTATCTTGTCTACTAAAAACTTAAAAAACTAAAAGCGTTCAAATACACTGAAATGGTAGTCTTTTAGTGTACATATATTGAACTGTATTGTAATGTTTGTATTCAGTATATACATTGTATTTAAATTGTATCTGTCAAAACCCCTCCCTATATTCATGCAGTGACTTCCATCTTGCCTTCCAGTCAACTGGAGCAGGCTGCTGAGGCTGCATTCCAGCAGAAGAATCTGGATCAATTGAACCTGGTTCTGGCTAAGTGTGGCAGCCAAAACCGTAGCCTGGCTGACAAGGTACAGGGACTGAAGGCACAGCTGGGAGCCAGATGAACCCTGGCTGGCAGTGTATAGGGACTGAAGGCACAGCTGGGGGCCAGATGAATCCTGGCTGGCAGTGTGCAGGGACTGAAGGCACAGCTGGGGGCCAGATGAACCCTGGCTAGCAGTGTACAGGGACTGAAGGCACAGCTGATGGCCAGATGAACCCTGGCTGGCAGTGTACAGGAACTGAAGGCACAGCTGGGGGCCAGATGACCCCTGGCTGGCAGTGTGCAGGGACTGAAGGCACAGCTGGGGGCCAGATGAACCCTGGCTGGCAGTGTGCAGGGACTGAAAGCACAGCTGGGGGCCAGATGACCAGATGAACCCTGGCTGGCAGTGTGCAGGCACTGAAGGCACAGTTGGGAGCCAGATGAACCCTGGCTGGCAGTGTGCAGGGACTGAAGGCACAGCTGGGAGCCAGATGGGCAATGAAGAGTTCATAGATTATGAAGTCAAGAAAGTACTAAGGTGACTCATACATAATCTATCAAGCAGGAGACAGGTTTATTCCCAGCGTTACTCTATATTGCTGTGCCACAGGATTCCAGGTGTCTGTCTAGTCTGTGTGTCCTGCTGCAAGGCGATTGACTGCTCTTCAACCACTGAAGGTGCTCCTTAATGACCTGCCATTAGCGTACTACATGTACTATATTGTACCTGTGTCATCTGCTAAATCTGAAAGTTATGCTGGTACATTGTATACCAGCATGACTATGCCTAGAGTTGTGGCGGTGTCAGTTCAGATGCAATGACCCGAGCATAACCAGTAATTTTTGTAGGTATTTCGGTCGCATGTACCATTTGTTTGCATTTTCACTGGTAGTGTCAAAATCTGATTTATAGGCTGGCAAAGCATAGCTCATAGACTCATGATATTGCAATCACTACTGTTTATACAGTTCAATCCTGTGAACACTTCCCTTAGTACTTTAGGTATCTGTGGAATATGTGTGGATATGAAAAATATATGTACCAGTAATACATGTATCTATCTGAAAATTACATTGAATCAGGTGAATTAGTATAAATGTTATAGTTACATGTATACTGCAATGTATTGTAAATGCATTGTTTTTATATGTGCTGCGCATGGTATTTTTTCCCAATTATATATATATATATTTCTTTTTGTTTATTTTGTAGGTAAAGATACAAAATTAGATATATGTCACCTAGATACAAGGCAGAGAGATTACAAAGATGTCAAACTGATTTCAAGCATTAAACTGCCAATTTATTTGTGTGTGCTAGAAGTGCTAGTAGTATTTAGTTGATTTGCAATGAAAGCACCGTGCTGTAACAAACATATTCTTGTTCAGTTGTCAGGTGGGGTACCGGGGGTGGGGTAGAACTTCTGGCTACATTCCTCAGAAATTTTTATTGTTAATGGGGATGTTTGATGCGAGAATGTACAAGAAATCGGAAGATTGTTATTGTTAAATGTGTTGCTGGGCAACGCTTGTTCAAAAATTTTTGCCATATTTTGTATTCCGTGAATGTAGATTGTACTTCTTGCCTGTGCACACCACTTGTCAGTGTTGTTTCCTAGAATGGTATCCACAAGTGAAGAGTACAAGTGATACTTACATTATGTCCTCGTAGAATAAATGTATGCCATCTTTACCACAAATGTCATGGTGTCCTAGACTTTCTTCCATAAAGGATTTTGCTAAAGAGAGGATAAGCCAAGTCATTCAGAAGAATATGAACTTGTGCAAGTAAACACAAAGCCTTGAAGTGGGTGAAGTGTATGTGTGTGTGTGTGTGTGTGGGGGGGGGGGGGGGTCATCAGTATTATTCCAGAAAAATCTAAAAATTTCAATTTTCATGGTTTGTGGTGAATGTTTC
>JAAUYG010083067.1_pt1 | contig 21839 bp, 10 predicted proteins | sample 7278091 | NCBI WGS metagenome assembly JAAUYG01 (sample SAMN14350201, study PRJNA611818) | marine sediment metagenome | isolation source: surface marine sediment (0.6m) | place: French Polynesia: Moorea | collected 2018-08
ATGAATCAGGCTTATAGTCCGCTTTCAACCACTCATGGTCATATCACCGACTGCAAGTTGTTGGTGTGTATGTACTGGACCCGTCTTGTACTAGTCCGACCTGCGGCCAGTCTTTATAGTGCTACCCCACTGATGTATTGGCGGTTGATTATAGAATTGTCCATTATCACGTAATACACATATGTACTCTGGTGCTAGCTAGTCCGTGTGCCAGTCAGCCATTACAGCTGAGTCAGTGTGTGCGATGTTCATAGGGTTTCCAGTAATCTCATGTTGGGACTTATTTCGTCGAGATTCTGCAGTGACAACTAAAGGTCTCATTATTATACTTTTAACATACTACTGCTAATATCGAATATAGATCATATTGCATAATTAGCTGTCTACATATGTCGGGTTATAATTATGTCTATTTAGTCTTGTATTGCTGTCTGTGTTGTAGGTCCGAGTGGTTTTTTTCTGTGACTTACAAGGCACACCACGAACCCAAGTAAAGCCGCATTTTATAATGTCAAAGGTGTCTGTGTTTCTCTTTACATATGTCCATCTGTGTAGAATTTATGTTGATGAAAACAGTAAAATTTTATTCCATGTACTTAATCATTAATTCTGTATGTAAAAGACTGAAGACTTTACTGTAGATATGCCTCGATAGACATTAATATACTTCTCAAAAAGTCTTATATCAGATTTGCTAGGACGAACTTTCCTGTGCGTATAAGCTGTGATCAAATTCTATCAAAGGGGTTCGCATAAATCATTGGTCTTAATGCTCTGGGTAAGATATTATAGAATATATACCACAGACGGCTGTCTGGGTGAGATACTATCGAATGTTAACCAGAGACGACTGTCTCGGTGAGATGTTATTGAATGTTAACGACAGACGACTGTCTGAGTGAGATACTAGAGAATGTTAACTACAGACGACTGTCTGAGTGAGATACTAGAGAATGTTAACGACAGACGGCTGCCTAGGTCAGGTACAACTATAAAATGTTAACCACAGACGATTATCTGGGTGAAATACTATCATGACTACTGCGTGGTGGTAATAACAGACGACTATTTGGGTGAGATACTAGAGAGTGCTTACCGATTTGTGAGGTGTTAATGACGTGCTATAGACAAAGTCAGTAAATGTAAGCCGATGATTAAGTAAATACAATGTACTGTAACCGTTCTACAACATGCGAGAATGTTGCATTAAAAACCAGATGCGTTGAGAAATGATACGCCTAGTGATCGGCTTTTTTGATGGAATCTCAAAGTAGCGTTACGGTTTCACAACGGCTAAGTGTGGAAAGGGTAAAACACAACATCGTAGATGCGTTACAACGTGGGACACTATAATGCAAACTCAGAAGATTTGTCTTCGATATTTTGACACATGTATGGTGCGCCAAAGTGGATTATAATCCCCTTATTTGAATGGTAACTATGTCCTGTTAGAAAATTATTTTAATAAGATAAAATCAATTCCACATATAAGAAATGAATAATAGAAATAATTTCTATTATGAAAATGATTCTCAATGTGAATAATTTTAGTGAGATTTCTATTTAACGGTGACAAACAAAAATTCAATAATTATTTAGCATTTCAATTATTTAGCATTGCAATTATTAATATTTAAATTTCATTTCGAGTATTGCATGATTAGAAGGTCGAACATTAAATATCCTTTTCTCTTTAAAAATAAGTTAAGTAATTTGGTTATTTGTTCACAAATTCAGTTATCTGTGTCAGTAATATATTCCCTAGGTAATACTATACTTTTTTTAAATCAGCTTATGTTTTAATATTGTATAACATGTCATCATTATTAGAAAATAATTCTGTTGAAAATGAAATTTTAATACAATGTACATATAATAAATATTTTATAATATCACGAAATAATATGTTGCATTGCCAAATACAATAGTCATGTGTGATGTCAGCTACAATGTTCCGTGCTCATTCACGATGACAAAATAAATTACTTACCTGCACATTAATTGCAAGATCCATATATATCAAAGACAGCAGAGAAGTCAATATAGTTTTTATTCGCTTTACATTCAAACGCATTTTCAACGTTGAAAAATCGATTTTTCAACGATATCGGAACTTTAATGCAACATTATTACCATACACAATCTCCTCTTTTACCTCGCTATAATTCTTTACCGAGGGGGAGGGGGTGAGTTTCAGTAAATCTACTTTGACGCACCATATAATCTACTTTGGCGCACCATACATGTGTCAAAATATCGAAGACAAATCTTCTGAGTTTGCATTATAGTGTCCCACGTTGTAACGCAGCTACGATGTTGTGTTTTACCCTACTTTGAGATTCCATTAAAAAGCCGATCACTAGGCGTATCATTTCTCAACGCATCTGGTTTTTAATGCAACAATAATCATAATTTACACAAGCTAGGTACTGGGGTATAGTTAAAATAGCCCGTAAAGATACTGCTATGGACTGAATCTTGTGATGTAGACGGTGAAATCGACAGCTGCAATATAAGTTGTCCGTGCTGATTTTAATGTGGGCACTTAATGTATAGTTGTAAACTAATGACGTGTGATGGCATTGAATCACTTTCCTCATAATCATTAGCTGACTCATTTTCTCCAGCCCGTGAGAGCATCTCTGCGGCCTTGAGGGAACCGGAAGAGAGCCCCCAAGGCGTCTCCATAGCCCGGGCTCCATAGGAAGAGTGACTTGCTTCCCCATATTCGCGTGTATCGTTTTGATGGATCTCAACAAGATGTACCAGGATCTGAAAATGATGAAGTCCAAACGGAACAAAAAATTCAACTACAGCTACACCAACCTGAAAAGGGATAGCCAGTGCTCAGGAAAAACTAGGTGTCATACATGGTTACTTCATACACGGCAGTAACTATAGCAACGGATGTAATCCACGAAAATAGTATAAGTACATCTAGGTACTAGGTTGGTACTTAAGTCAGATTTCCAAGTCTTGAGATTAAGGTCAGAGTTTGACAGTAAGAGTTAAACATTTTCAAGAATGTCGGCAATAACTACAAAAGTCTACAGAGGCGCCCCATTTCAACTTTTTTTGGCTCTGGCTCTACATTTTCCGGGAGTAAATACCATGGCAATACGTTGTTACAGCAGCATTATTCTTTATTGTTCTTGATCAGGATACACAGGTCCTAGTGGGTAGGACAGACCCCCAGACCATGAGGCACCACTGCAGCAGAATGATAACTGTATAGAGTTGTGGTGTGTGTATTATCGAGATATAGGTCATGGCCTGCAATCAACCATGCGGAGTTGAAATAAAGGCCAAGGTACACTACAACGTGGTCACGCTTCAGAAAATTGTCCCATTTTCGGGTTAGCGCGGCTCTTGTCCCATCCCGTCACTGTCCCCTGAGTTTTGGTGAGACCCACAAAATGCAAATGCAGATTACATATTTACCGCCGTGACTCGTCTGATGTCCCCAGAAAAAATTACCCAGTTACTGGTCTCAAGATTCGTATCGCCTAGTCCCTTCAATCAAAGACCGTATCAAATACCGTCTTTGCTTCAATGCTTTTTTGATTTCTGTATGTATGGCCACAACCGCCCTTTGTACCATCCCAACGTAATGCTTGCAGGAATGCAGGTGATCTCAACACATGCTAACTACTCACATGATTCAGGCAGGGGTACGTTATGACGCTATTTCAGTCGTAACGTTAGCTTGCTCAATCAATGTCGTGGCATGTATAGTGTGAGTGATATCCAAGTTTAACGGCACATCAACACCAAAAAGGTCATACAGTGCCAAAACCGGTGATAATGATTGCAACGTCAATTCAATTCGCTACAGTCTAAGAACTGCACTGTGTGAGAGCATTCGCTATCAGGCCAAGTCTGAGCAAAATGTCTAAAACAAGACCTGATACCCAGGGGCGCCACGGGGAGGCTGCTCTCATGCACCCCATGTATACATATATTAGATCGTTCTATGTGGAACTGTGTAATCTGTGTAATGATACAGGCTTCATAGTCCACATTAAGAAGAAAGTAGATGTGGCAAAAGATAAATGCATATTGTTGCTATGCATTTAACACCCGAGGCGTGTACTGTCTGCAGCATAACACAGAAAGTGGAGGATAGCAGGTCAACAGGTTTCAGGAGACGGGCATCAAAGCAACGTATATCTATACAGTTGCTTTGTCCCCAACCCCAATTAACACGCCCAAAATAGCAAGTGACAATTATTAGGTATTATGCATATACACCAAAATGGCAGGAATAATAATACAAGGCCAAATATTCGTACGGTGTGTATTTGCATGCCATCGAGGAGTTTGAAGTTCTGCACTTATATAACTTCACGGTTCATGGACAACTCCAAAACATTTGACCAAACTGCGAGCGTAACGCAGTATGGGAAGGACATTTGGGTATCCAATACAAGCGTGCAGGCGCCACGTGTGACACAGAGCACGGAGAGTTCACGCTCGGTGCATACTGTGGTTAAACGACTGGAATGTAACAAGACAATATTTGCATCTCTGTGGTGTCAAGGCGGGAAGAATGGGAATGGCGAAGATGTAGGCACTCTTTACATTGCTATTAGTAAAAGGTGGCCCTGAAAGGTCAAGTGTGTGACCGAGGAGTGTTGGAAAGAGCGACAGACTCACGTTTGAATACAGAGAGGATGACTATTGTCAAAACTGGTGTGACGTAGTGCGGCCTTGAGATGTCAACTATATGAGGAATCTCAGCAGGAATTCCTTTGAACTTTCGGCTTTGGTGGAGCATTTAGTTGTTTTTTTTTTTAATTTTGCATCTGCCATTACTGTTGAGATGCTGTATTGAGGCAAAAGAAGATCATAATATATCAAGTTTACATGCTTGAAAACATGTGTTTGTGGCTGCTTCCATTTTGGATAACATCCAGACAAGTTCAGGACAGCATTATTGTTCGTCGAATTGATTATCTGGCGATAGTCACCTAACCGAGTTAGGGGCTGCGACCGTCAGGGAAGCCAGTGTATGACAAAGTTTGACACCGCCTACCGGTCGCTTCAGACCATCGTGTTTGTTAAAACCGTCTGTTAATGCCAGCTCATTTGCGCACTTGGATGTATGAATGACCCTAAGACACCCACAGAAGAATTACCCGAAATGACGGTTGGTGTAAGCCAAAGGCGCAAAATTAATAATGATCACCTGCATGTTATACAATATCCCTTTTATCCTTTACCGAAGCGACGAAGGCTGGGTGTCAGTTTAGGCATTGCATAGAAACACTATCGACCGGTGTCTAAAGTGCATATACGTTTGACGGCCATTCTTATACGACCTAGATCACTATGTTGCAATCCGACTTAGGCCTGACACCCAAAATCACTCAGGTGGAAACAAAATGATGCCCTATGAGGGTGACGCATCAAAAAATCTATCTGGTGTCTTCCATAAACGTTTGGGTATGAAAAGAGCATTGCCCGAAGATATTGAATGTAAAGCGTAGAATTTAACTAAAATTTGGAGAAATACCGGTAATACGAAGACTGCAGGACACGCCGTTAGTGACCCATACAGGTAAGGAAATTAAGTTACATGTATATCTGATAAGTTAGGTACATATATATTCGACCAAATCTTCTGCTTCGTATATATCACATGGTGTTAAGCAATATACAATATGTTTACGTTTCCTTTGATAAGCAACGGAGAAAAGATCATAATATCATGATTATATGCTTGAAAACATGTGTTTGTGGCTGCTTTGTGTTTGGAAAACGTCCGGCCAAGACATTAGCTATTTTTCGTCGAATTGATTATCTAGTGATAGTGATAAGCTTTGAACTTGTTAACTTTTAGACTGAATGGATATTTAGTAGACGTACAATATTTGCATTCACTACCTGATTCCATGGTAGTACTGGTAAGCAGTAATTTCAGAAGACCGGGAGGGGGGGGGGGGGGGCTTACTTTCATGTGGCCATTATACACATGCACTGACTGTAATATGACAAATTAAAGTAACATTTTTCCGGGTCGTTTGTTTTTTTTGTGTGTGTGTTTGTCCTGCACCAAGGGTTACTCTTAGAATATAAATATATTAAAAAGGAGATATTAATGTTCATTTAAGTTGAAGACCATGCAATTTCTTGTTATGTTTCAGCACAGAACTCAACAATCATATACAAAGTCAGGCGAGAATGGGCAATCGCCAGGCTAAGGACCGAGGAAAGACCTACCCGACAGCCATCACCGTAAAATCCGGAACGGAACTAATACTGGAGATAGACCAATATCAGCAATGGTTTGACGCTCTGTGCGCTGACGACGAGCAGTTCATCAAGGATAAGCTCCAAACAGCAGACAAGGTTGAACGAGAGAGATTGATTAATGGGACGTTTGATTTTGGTGGGAAACAGGACGAAGATAAGGTTTTCAAAGCGCTAAATGAAACTAACTTCAGGACGACTCGACCCCTGATATTGTCGGCTTTGTTTGGATCAACAAAAGCAGTGTCGTGTCTTGTGGACAATGGTGCAATAGTAACATGCGTCGAGAGTAACGGAGGCAATCTACTGCACATGATGGTCAGCGCGGCCCATAGTTTCCCGCAGTATGAGGACGATCTAACCAAGGCCTACGCAAATTACACCAAGATCTTCAGCGAGAAAGACGTGTGCCTTCTGTTGCATGCAGAGAACCCAGAAGGTCTGAGACCCCTGGAGCTGGCAGCCAAACTCGGTTGCTGCAAGATTGTGAGGGCTTTCCTGGAGACAAGAGGAGTTTATCTCACCAGGGAAACCAAGAGAGGTATGATTAGATACCAGTGGATTGACGTCACTGAGTATGAGACTACAGATCCTAAACTGGATCGTCGGGGAAAGTCCCCTCTTGGATTCCTCGCCTTGATGGATGAGAAGACACTAATGAAGTCGTGCACAAAGGATCTCTTCACATGGAGCCCATTCAAGCTTTGGTTCAAGTCCAAGATCTGTACCTACAGCATATTTTTCTTCCTTTGGTTCCTTTTTCGGCTATCGCAGATGGTTGTTTTCATTCTTTTGTCTGTAGACAAAAGTTTGTTGCATAGTATGGGAGGCATTGCCGACGAGGAGATAGCAACGACGCCTAATGCTACTTACAGCTTCGTCTTCTGTTCGACTTACGTGAGTTTTTCCTTTAGTCCTACCATAAGAACTGCGCTATTTGTGTACATGGCAGTGCAGGGATATTTTATACTTCTCTTCGATGTCATTGAAGTGCTTACTATAACTGTGAGGAAAGTTCCGTTGTTTTTCTTCGGCTTTTATTCCATAAGGCCAAACATTGTCGTGGAAAGAGTTTTCTACAGACTCAACCAGTTCATGATGTCGCTTCTGTTCTCTCTAGCAGCTACAGCACAGCTCACCGACTCATTGAACATATTCAGTCACACGGGCTTACAGGTAATCAATATTCTGTGTACAATCAACATGACATTCTCCATCATGTTCTTCTTCCAGCTACTACCTGCAATAGGCATTTACGTCATCACCGCAAGGCGCATGCTCCGTGACCTAATTAGCTTCGGCTTCCTGTACCTTATTTGGGTCACGCCTTTCTCGCTGTATTTCATGGTATATTTCAACACCAATTCCAAACGCGAGTGTGTAAAGGAATTCTCCACTGTTGGCGAGTCTTTCTACTCCACATTTCTCCTCATGTTGAACATGCTGAACCTCAGGGATTACGATGTATACAACGTGGAAATCATGGACTTCGTGCACGTCATTTACGTCTTCGTTGTGGCCGTACTCCTCATCAACTTTCTTATTGCTGTAATGTCGAGCTCTGCCGCCAGGATTGCGCTATGTGATGACGTCATACTACGATTAGAACGACTGCACTGCGCGCTGACGATAGAAGTTCGGATTAATTGGATCCTCTACAGATTTATCAAGGCATGGAAGAGCAAACTTATGGTTGTCCAGAATTCAAGATTTTATATACTGAATATTAAGTATGGGTGACCCTATCACTGGGTGACCCTATCACTGCTATGGCGTTCTCGTGATATTCATCTGTATATTCATTTTATACATGTATGCTCTACCCTGGCATCATTGCCCCTAGAACGCAGGGTAACCAAATCATTGAGACTGCAAAAGACTAAGACCACATGGCCTTTTCTTGGCGGTCTTCATTTTGAATCTGGCACTTAGTGTCTCATATTTCTATGTAGTCGTACCTCTATAATGTGACGATTGCCGTAATGTACTTGTGCTTTATCGGGTTTGTTAAGTCTTTAATATACACTAACATGTATTAAGATTTAATTGAAATGCGTTTAATGACTTCACGAGGAAAATATCCTATATAATTTTAAGCCACAAGCATCTGACTTAGGTGGGTTTAATTCTCAAACTAGCATAGCATTTTAAGGGTAATAATTTCGTCAGCTTTTATGCTAACTGAACTTTGTTGTGTTAACTGTCATTTTCTTATTAGAAAGTGCACCGTAGGCATTGTTGCCGGTACTTTCATAGTTATGTCGATTTCGTAATGCGTGGTAAAATGGACAAAATCTATCCGCCTTCTTACCCGCTGTTCGGTTGTCTGACAGGAACATGTAGGCATTGAAATCTACCAAAACTCTTACTAATTCGGATTGTTGTTGTTGCTGCTGCTGCTGCTAATGATGATGAGGAGGAGGAGGAGGAGGAGGAGGAGGACGATGATGAGGAGGAGAAGGAGGAAGAGGAGGAGGAGGAAGAAGGAACATTATGAAGAAGTAAAGTATAAACGCATGGATCTGACTGATGGCAGGATGAAATAAAATAGCGGGTGATAACGTTCAAGACAATAAACATGTTTCTGCGATGCTATACACTAACATGTATTGAGATTAAGAGCACGAGGTTAAGACGGGGGGTGAAAACAGGGTACTATGGCGATGACCGGTTCGATCACGTGCTCTTCCCTGGGACATGGTAATTACAGTCAAACGATTTTGTGGCTCCTCTCAGTTTGAAACCGGCCAAGTGAAAGATATGGTGGACAAAATGAAATCATAGCATTTCTTTGAATGAGCTACAAAAATATGCATCTAAGTAGCCCCTACGTTAGGTACTACAGCAATATAGCCCCAGAGATTCTAGTAGTAGATTAAAGAAAGGTATATGTAACGGCAGACAGGTCTGTAAGATATCGTGCATACACGCTATATGCCTTCACCATGCTCAGTCTGTTATTGTGTACACAAAATAGTTAATAGAATTAGCACCTTATAACCAAGATTCCGAACTAATGAATGAAGGAAGAAGGAAGGAAGTACTAGAAGAGGTAATGAAGGAAGTAAGAGCCCTACAAACTCCGTATTACTTTCAAACGGTTGGATATTTTCTGTATGCAGTTTTCAAGTACTACATGTAGTTGGATCTGATTATATCTATTTTTTTCAATTTGCCATTGAGTGGAGCAATGGGCCACGGTATGCAAGTGTGACATGTTTTAGTTAAATAGAGCAAGGGATAGATAAGGGTGTAGGTATAACCCATAACATGTATGGTGATACATGTGTAACAGTTGGTTTCAGCAGCCGTCGCCAAAGCCCAGTAGGTAGCCAAACGGACTTGTGTTTTACATCTCATTGGGCTCTCCGTTATAGCACTTTATCTTAGTACATGCTTTCGAATCCTCCCTAAGTCACAGTTTAACTAAGTTCTCTCCTCCATTGCTCCATTGGCCCAATATATGCGACCCGGTGCCACACTATACAGTATACATTGCCCCGTTGAGCGAAAAAATCGCAGAAACCTTATGCCCAATTGAGCGAAAAAGTTGTAACGTTAGCTGCCCTTGTGCAGGTTCCATATGCCACAAACCCATGGGAAGTGTATGATGCCTCGCGACTTCGGAATGGCATAATTTATGCATTTCTATATAATTTCAATAATAGACGATAAAATGCTTTCAGTCTAATTTCTGCCCGAACTGCGGCCTGGTGATAGGCGACGTTATATCATCCACCGAGCGTGACGTGGTATCCGGGTATAGTCCTGTGTCCTGGACAAAAGCTCCTGGGCAAAAGGTACTCGCGACTGCTACGCAGCCTGCCTGGTTAAAGTGACTGTCCGGGGCTTCACTGGCATACTATCTCCTTTGTTGATGATGTACGTTTCACCAGACGAGTGCACCCAAGATTGTAATTGACCTCAAAACACACATTTCAGTAATTTATTGCAAATACCAAAAAAAATACCTTTGCTCCTTGGAACATTTTTAACATTTTCAAACGATTATCTAACATGTTCCGATAACCTTTCTGAAAGCCCTGTGTGAGTCCCAGACTTCGACATCAATCTCAGTTTTCCACAATAAGCGGGAATCTTTTGGTCCTGCCAACACAATTACTATTTATTGGGAGCCGAACTACAATTGATCATCATGCGCCCTTTCGAAGCATTCTGGTAGTACCAGAACCATATAACCTTGCAACAGGTTCAGTGGAGTCTTGATATTGATTTTAAATTCCACTTTGTCGATATTAAACTCCTGCCTGCATTTTTGATTATGCAACAGTGTTGTTTAAATAGACGTAACGCCGCTCACATATTCTGTTACGTGACCTCCAAATTAATATACTACCGGCAAATATATGTATAATCTACAGATCTGCTATCCCCCACCCAAAGTCTAAGCGGCGTGAATTTGACCTTACAAACTGACCCAAGGTCAAATCTGATGGAGCAGATGAATCCCCATGTATGATTTCCTATTAGTGTCTAGTAACCACCTATCTTTGACTCTGTATTGAACACTTTGTTTCCAGCGCACGCAATTGCAACCTTTCTGTTTCCATCAGCGGTTGTCTTAGTCTCCATGATCTAGATAATGAGTCTCCACACTCAGCAATTGTATTGAAATTGCGTACGGATGCCCGATTGCTCAATTTGTGAAAAGCAGTGCCAAATTGTATGTGACTCACATTTTTGCTTAGTTTGGTATTGATAAAATGTTACTGACTTAGAATATGCTTTTAGCTATTCCTTCTTGCTGTGGTGGCTTAATTATTTTCAACAATGACGTGAACCACGGTGAATATTGCATGCATGTGTCTTAAACCTTGTTAATAAATCGCTTATAGAATTTCCCCTGCACCCCCTTTTTATTTTTGACAGAAAGATTAATTTATCGGAGAAAGTAAATATTTATGCGAGAGGAAAGTAATAAAATACTGAAACGAACTCAAGATTGTCCCTCTTGATCTCAAGGCCCAATGCAACTTTGTTTTGGGTGCCATTTTTTTGCTTATGACCTTGATGATTCGTGGTCAAGCTCAGGAATCGAAAATAATGGTTTTGGTCTGCGTCACCTAGATTTTCATGGTCCAATTCACAAAGAAGGAAACGGGGAATAGAAATCTGTACTGGAATAACTGGATTTGGGAACAGGAAACGGGAAACTGGAATATAGTAAACAACTTCATAGGCCTAACGGTGTGGAATTTGGACTCAAGGTTAGTCGTAATTCATGATGGGATACTTTGACTTTGCAGTGTTCCATGTAATTTGCGGGCCATTCAATGTACTTGTTTCAAAATTAATAATGATGGAATATTTGGGTAATATTTCAGTTCCCATATTTATCGCAGTCCTCAAAGCAGGATGTCTAGGTCCATGGACGTCTTGTTTCTGTACTTCCGTTACGTGTCTTGCTCACTCACTCTTTCAACCGGTTACCTATTTTGCTTTATATTTCCAACATTTTCTTTTTCTTTCTTGTTGCTGTGTTTCCTTCTTTCAATCTGACTCTGTCTCACTCTGTCTCACATATTTGGTTAGCTAGTTACAATCTCAGCGTAAGCGACGGATAGTACATCTAGTTTGACGCGAAACCGTGGAATATTTTTGTGCCCGTGGAAGCGTTTTCCGCGCCAAAGTTAAATTATTTTTTTTCTGCTGAAAATAAACTATAACATTGGTTATACATTGAGTTGATGGCGTAGCGAAGTGATATTTAGTTTAAGATATTAATGACAAAAGTCAGCGATTGACTTTTAGCTTTCCCTTAGCGAGTGTATCACGGATGAAACCAAATACAAATGGATTGTCGCGGCAGCTGTGTTATACAGATGACAGAAAGATCGTGTTACGTTCCGATAATGCACTTTCCGCTCTAATACACATACCCTTACAAGTGTCCGGCGTTGTCAATAGGTATGTTTGAAGCAGAGGATATATTAACATTGTCTATTTTTTTTGTTTTGTTTTTAATATTAAACAAAATGGCGCACTGGATTTTATTTTATTGAACGGTATGCGCGCATTCAGTTGCCAATAGGGAGTACGTTGTATTTGACGCCACAAATTCGCAGTGTGAAGATAATCGGTTACATTCGGAAGCCAAACTACTTTGGTCATATGGCTACCCTTTAGCCAATCATAATGCGACAAATAAAAACTCCGCCAATCTTGAGATGCGCCTTTACCATTTTTTCGGATTTCTTACGGAAACTTTTCCCGCCAATGGGTTTAAAATACTCGCTATACATCACTTTCCATAGCTTTTGACTCGGCTCCTTTCCGACGATATGCACAATGAAAACTTTGACGTGTACAATAGCAAATAATTGTACGAAATTCCATTGATATCAGGGTTGACTTATAAATGTCATCTGGCGGCTGCCACTTAAAGATATCTCACATCCTAATTTTAACATTATCTGGTGGCCGCTACTTAAAATTATCAGGCGGCCACAACGTATATTGCCACCGGTTACAGAAACATCCAGAGTTATTGTTCCGTTAATTTCTCCTTTATACTACCTTGCCTAAAACTGGACAGCTGAATACGACCACGGTTACCGTACTATTGTGCAATAATCTACGAGCTAAAATTAGATCCGTATTTCCTTGTAAAATTGACTTTGATATATAAGGGAATGGGGAGTAAATCAGAATACAGTTTTCGACACCACTTTTGCAAACAAGTATTACTTATAGCAGTAGCAGTCTTCCTGTTGGCAAAGAAGAGACTCCAATATGTTAATACCCAACAAAAGTATTGAGAGAAACTGATCTTTTGCTAGCCTATAGAATATCTTATACCACGATTGCGATTAAAGTAAATTAATAATCCATGACGATTCCAGACAGCAACACTGCAAATTTTCCCAGCACGTTCATTATTATATCTCAAATATGACTTTTCTCAAGTGACTTTATTGACTATTTTGACTTTATTTAGTTACTGTATTGACTATATTGACTTATCTGGTGACTACATGCATATTGACTATCTAGTGACAGTCACATCAGTGACGTCATCGAAATTTAACCATTATGTCATATCAGAAAGTGTAGTATATATTTTTTCATTTTCATTTTGTTTGTGGTGGAGCGGTGAGAGAGTGTGCCTCTTTGGAACCTGATACAGAATAAAGGTTCTTGTTAGTGGATCCTACGTAAAGGAATCTGGGCACAGTACAGATGGCTCAACTACAAACACAGCACGTGTTAAAACTACCACATAGTATATCGTTTCCTATGACTCTATGTACAATACGTTATGGTATGTGCAGCTATTAGAAACAGCTACTGCCCTGCCTTTTCATGTGAGGCTCTTACACTTTTCATACATTAAATCATCCCTTGAAAAAGAGTAGTTTGCAGCATGCCTAATACTGATAACTGAAATAAGTAAAGTATGTTTTTTAACCTTGGCTAATGTTTACCATTTAAAGTATTCTTTTCTGATACTATGTCATGGCTCACTTAATACTATTATTGCAATATATTTATGTATTTCAAATATCGTTGCTAATCGCTATAATCCAGGAAAGTCCCCTACTCCCCCCCTTACCCACTCCACCCCACTCCACCACCCCACCACCCCCACCCCACCCCCATTCCCCCTTGAAAATAGGTGGCGGCCAATGTAATATAAGTGCCGGCTGCCAAATAGTTTCATACATTATCCCTGGCACGAATGGGCTTCTGTACGGTTTGCTTTATTTAAAAGCAACACCAGCAAGTAATACACACAGGGTTAAGGTAGGTGTGTTAACAATAGATACCCCTTATACCAATCCATGCAGCAATGGACACAAATATTTTTAAAACTCTGAATGTAGGATTTTAAATAGCGTTAGCTACATTAGGAATGCCCTCTGTACCATTGTTTTCAGCAGAGCTAAGAACTATTTCTCATCTAATAGATGAATTTTTACCATCACACGAACCCCGCTTCAACGCCACAACCAAATAGTACATATAGAAAATACATATCGCAGTGAAAGACTGAGAAGTAACGTTCCGGGTTTGGCAAAGTTAACATATTGCATTAGCAGAATGCTTTAATATCCTTGAATATTTTCGCTTGCAATTAAATGCTAATCCTAGAAGAAGAATGATGCGGGTTTTTTTCCATATAACAGATACTGACCTTTCGAGTGTGACACTCACCGTCATCACGTGGACAAGTATTGGTGAAATATACGATCCTTGACTGATAACGGACGAAGGGCACGTCCGGTAATTGCATCAGACTGTAAATTTACCTTAAAATCAATTGGTATTACTCCATATGGAATACCTGCAATCCAACACGAGCTCGGTTTAACAGCTGGAACTCGCTGACGTCAATTCTGGGAAGAAGCATCATTGGTTAACATGTTAACTGTTAGATGTTTTCCCGATCATTGTCAGACGCGATACCGTGACCATGGGATCAGCTACGAAATGCTTCCTGTTCGAGTGCCGCCGGTCCTACCTCTGCCAAATTCTCTTTGTGGCAATAAGCGTCTGCGGAATGTTTCTACTGGCCTGGTATCTGTGCCAGTTAGACACTGACGTAACGGAACATGGTAAGTGTTCTAGGACGCTCACTGACAGATCTTTCATTTTGTTGTTTTGAGTTTGGACTAATTCTCCCTCCATTTTCTGTGACCCATAGGTGCTTTGAAATTATTTAGACTTTATTTAACCGATGTGCAATTATTAATGTGCATACGGATCGGGGGCGGGTAGGGAGTGCGCTTCACCTCAAAACACACTTCTCATGAATGCTGTGCTATCTTCCACAATATCTTTTTCAGTAATTTTAACTGTTTATCTATATATACAAGCGTAACACTGTCAACAGCGATCTGGTTAGTAATAAAGACAATTGGTTACAGATTACTCCCAGTAACACCGAAATGATGATACACATTCACGTGTTTCAGCTTTTTATCTACATGAATCAGATACTGGTGCTTCAGATAATGATATAATAATACCCTATACCTAATTATCCTAATTAGAGAAAAATGTATTAGATATGGGATAGTTATGGTTACTGCTAAGTCCCTTGAGTTAAAGTTTCAGGAAGTACCGAACATAGGGATGGAATACCAACTTTGTTAAATGTTTATCGAATCTTGCAGGAATGGATATTTTCTCTAATATTCGTTCGGACAACGACAAAGCGTCACAAACAAAGCACGAAACCGAGAGAAGGACGGAATTGCCAAAATGTACCTTAGAAAAAAGAGGTAAAACCACACAAAAAATATGTGCCAGCTTAAAGAGTGACAGTACTGTCTCCAACGACACTTCTAGCGCCTCACTTGTGGGAGTTTACATCAACAACAAAGAGAAGGTGATCTACTGTCGCATCAACAAAGCCGGCAGCTCGTCTGCCCGAAGTTACTTCCGCAACATAAACAACAGGACAGAGGCTGGAAAAGCTTACTATGTTCCAGGTTTCAAGCATCCGAAAGCGGGGTACTACATGCTGCTGTATCTGCCATTGAGTGAAGCTCTGAAGAAGTTCAGAAACTACCGAAAGGTCATTCTGGTACGACATCCACTGCAGCGACTCGTGTCGGCGTACTACGAAATGGTGGTTAGCGGAAAACACGGCGTTCTTAGAGAAGTGAAAAACATCAGTCAGTTCGTGACAGACCACGTAACCCAGTGGTCGAACGTCCATTGGCTGGACTATCAAGGTCACTGCCACCCTTGCCAGATGCACTACGACTACGTGGTCAAGATGGAGACCTTGAAGTCGGACAATATGGTGCTAAACAAGCTGCTGGGAGGCGATCCCAACCTTAGGTATCCGGAGGGGCGTGTTAATAGGAAAGTTACAGCTCCGGGGGGCATGTCCTCGGGCTACAAATACGATGAGATCCTGCAACATCTGGAGCTTCAGGACCCAGAAGTATTCCACCAGGTGTTGCAGAAGTACTCTATGGACATGGAACTTTTCGAGTATACATGGAAGAACGGCAGCAGTGGTTGTGGTGGTACTGGCTCGGACTGCTGTTGACGTCACAGTGCTTGGACTGCTGGTGACGTCACCGTGCTCGGACTACTGCTGACGTCACTGTGCGCGGTTCTAATGACCATGAATGATCTCTTGTATACATATACATATGTGTAGACGTGTAGAAGGACTTATAGCCTCACTGTGGATATGATTCGATAAAATTCAGACATTTCTCAAATGTGCTTTTTTCGATTTGCCAATAGCAGTGAATAGGGATATTAAAATTTTGTTAACACAGATGCCCTGTGCCCAAGAGCTGTGGTCAAATTTAGTCAGAGGGGTTCCAATAAAACCTCAGAAGTCTAAATGTATAGTGTGTTTCACATCATAATAACGTGAAAATAATTTTTTTCCAAGGAAAAAAAACTATATATGAAAATTGAAATAAAGGAAAATGATGTGAGAACATTTAGAACTTTGCAGGGTAACGGGTATATTGGTATCCATGTCTGGTCGTGCTTAAAGAAAATCTCAGCAGACAAAAGACATCAATTCTTGAAAAACAACCAGAATGATATAACAACAACAACAACAACAACAACAACAACAACAAGAACAACCTGATGAATAGTCAGTATTTTCAGAATAAAACATTACTGGTGACAAGTGCCTAAGCGTCAAAACGTAACACATACAGCGATTTAACTCGAGCTCGGGTTTACACTGATCCAGCCCCTCGCTCCAGTAACACTCCGTCTTTTTTCTGGATGTTCATGCCTGATATCTAGATACGTGACAGCTGTAGAGGGTACTCATTGGTGGTGTTCCCGTGCACCTCAGCATTGTCCACAGTGCACGGGGATTCCAGGAACCCCGCACACGATGGCTTCTCAGAGATGAGAGATAGCAATACAATACAATGCAATGCAATACAATGTAATGCAATGCAATGCATACCATACAATACAACGCAGCGCAATGCAATACAATACAACAAAAACAATACAATGTAATGCAATGCAACACAATGTAATACAATCCAATACAATATAATACCATCCAATACAAAGCAATGCAATGCAATGCAATGTAATACAATGCAATGCAATACAATACAATACGATGCAATACAATACAATGCAATGCAATGCAATGTAATGCGAGCAATACAACACAATACAATACAATATCTTTATTGGCATAACAAAAGGATTACCAATATTCAGATGCACTCACACAAACTAACACAATGTCAATATAATAATATAATAATGCAAAGCAATTTGCTACTGTAACATCCCCACCGTGTCTCCTCCCCTTTAACATGTTCTGCACCCAATCAGCCTGCCAACAGTCGGCTTGCCGTATACACAGACTTGACACAATTTGCAATAAGCATGATAAGGCAATAACCATCTACCGTTCTGTGCTCGTGATAGCAGGAATGCCTATTTTCACGCTTGTGTTTCCCTTACCAGTTTCACAGAACGGGCCAGTGAAGCTCCAGGCCGGGGCTTCAATGCACTTGCCCATAGGGTGTCTCGTGACATTGCTGCAATTGTTGATGTCTGAATAAACAAAATAATCAATCATCGGGCATAGCTTAGCTTTTTCAGTCATGAAGAGCTGTGGAATACGGGAAAATGTATAAGGTGTATTATTTAGACAATCAGGCGACAACGTTCTGGTGATGTCATAATAAAACATGACCTATCCAGCCCTATCTCCACATTAAACGCCACAACATTAACCTCGCACACACCGGCAAGACAAACAACATACCAAACAGGAATATGACTGATGTGAAATCTATTTCCTTTCTTTAGTTTCCAGCTTACCTGACACTATCTCGCGAGAGGTTTAAACACGCTTTAGTATCTTCTTATTCTTTTCATATTTGGGTGTTCCCCATCCTTGCATCTGGTAATTAACAAATATCAGATCACAGACTTGGAGTGCCAGAGGTCAATTGGAAGTTTGTTTTTTCTCAAGTTTTCTTGTCCAAAATCGGATTTTTATGACAGGATGATTCTTTTTTTTTCTTGCCTTTCTGGTACATACAGTCCTATAGTGACCAATCATTACCCCCCCCACACACACACACACACAACCCCTCCCAACGCCCCAATCCCGCTTCATTGCCTTACACTTCACCCTTCTGTGGGACAAACAGGAGTTATCTAGTGCTCTAATCCACGTGGCCTTGATCCACCACTTCACACAGGGTATTAGAGAAATGGTCGCTGCGAACAATTCAGTACCCGTCTATCTAGTGGAAAAAGAAACAATTTATAGCACTCGCATGTATGTAGCACACCAAAAGGATTAAGGAGACCGAAAACAATCACGAGAGGCACCAATTAATTTTTTATGTTCTGCAGCACAGTTAATTTTTATACAATGATATGCACCGATGTTAAATAAACTTTTATCTTATCTTATCTTATACAATTACGTACTCAGGAGTAATGAATGTCTAAAGTCACATGATAAATTTAATAAGCATAAATGCCAAATTCGCGGGACAAGAATGAACCCCAAATGAATCTTAGTATTTTGTACATGTGTGAGCTGTGCCATACAGACCCTAACAGAGGCCCTGATGGGGAGTGGAATGCCATCCATCAGAAATCCATTTGCTGGCTGATGGATCCGGAGCATGCCTAGACGGTGTCGGGTGGTCATACCAGCTATTGAGCAGTGTTTTCTTTTTCATCATTAGGGCTATTCTGAATATTCTGGACAAATATTCATGATACGCTCGCAACTGTGTCAACACTTCATTTCGGGTTACGTATGTTTTTTTTTCCTCACGCTCCTTCATCGTGTACATCACCTGAGCTTTCTTGTTGGCCTTTGGGTACACAAAAACATGTTGTTCCGTTACATATTGTCACATAAATATTGAATAATTTGGTGATATTTAGGCAAAAAAATCCCTGATCCTTTAATTGTTTTGAGACGTGCGTTTAATACTATAACAGTCTTTAAATAGTAAAAAAAAACAACTTAAATAAAAGCCACTAAACTAAACTTATGTTGTTAACAGGATTTTTATTGGGATGGCTTAACTGGGAATAAAGGACTAATATTTTACTAGTCTGTTCATGCTTACTCAATGTTTGAACTATTGTGGGTATGAAGTTTTGATACCTTGTGCTTTACAAACATATTATTGCGCAGTTGTATGTTTCAAGATGCAGGTGGATAGTTAGCTCATAATTTGTTCAAAGTATATAGTAAACAGTATTGTAGTATATATACTTGTATATATCATACACGTATTGGTACAGTTCGTGGCTAGCATCTACGCCAGAGGCTGTGGGCTGCAAATTAAAAACAACATGATATGGATGATACTATAGTCGGATATGTATATGTAGCTGGCGAGAGTCACGAAATTAACAGTATAAATGTTTATCATGTCCGTGTTTGACTACTTAGTGATACGTAGTTCATCTGAAGAAGTTTTCTGTGATTTTTCTAGGCTTTGAAATTTCATTGGTGTGTCGACCCCAGGAGAGGATACCGTATGTTCATTGGTGGTGATAAGCAGCAGGTGTAGTACTGCTTGCATCATATACAGAGATAGAGATAACTAATTGATTTCAGTACTCAGTTCAACTCAGTATTTCATCAATAAATTCAAGGATTCCATATATATGTCTGTCTTTAGTCCTGTTGTTTTTCTATATATGTCAAGCGTTGGGGTGTTTGTTAGCTTGGTCCCAAAGTCAATATCGTAGGTTTCCCCACTTTGTTTGCTATGAATACACCAATCCACAATCATTGTGAGCTTATAATGGTCCTAGTATTGAACCCTAGGGTGCACCGTACTCGACATTCAGATTTAAATCTTATACTTCACGGATGATTGTACAAGAAGTTCGATATACTGTTCGGCATTGACATACCAGCCACCTGTAATTAAGCTGCGTTTTCACCTGGTTGTCCTTCGTATGAAAATGATTCTAGCGCATTTTGCCATCTGCCTTCTATTTTCTCTAATTTATGTGGACATTGTGACGTAATTCTAGGACTTCTGTTCCTTCCATGTTACTAGGATTTGAATTTCTGTTAGAACCCGTCGAATTTGAGTAATGCTTCCAACTTTTCAGAGTTGGTTAGCTGAGCTGCTATTGGCCCAGGATGGATCAGGTTCTCAATGACCTAAACCAACTGATGGATGTGTAGCGTGTTTAAGGGCTTGTCATGTGACATTTTGCAAGGTAGTCAATTGCCTGTATAGCCTCGTACTTTTTACCAATCCCTTCAGAGAGATCATTTGTGCAGAGGACATTGTCACATATTCCCCTACACTACAGGTAAAATGTCTGTGACTTTAGCAACTAGATATCGCATGCTTATTCTTAGAATCCAGCAACCATTATTACACAGCTGTAAGTGACGTCATATCTGCTATGTTCCGTGCAAATCTAAGTATGACAGTATGAGTCGAGTGTGCAGTTTCCATGTTTATTTCCCACATACATACAAAAGCAATACTTATAGGAAGGAAAACCGATGACAGAAATGTCCTGGTATGTGAAAACATCCTTCATTATATATAAAATTGATTCCGCTAGGCATATATATTGTGTAATGTGGGATTGTATGTTTAGGTGATGTTTAACAGCACACAGAAATAACACCCTATTATAAATCCCCTTTAAACACCAGTCTAGGCATATGGCATGTGTCATTATTGTTCTGGCATTGATATACCTATGGTTTCAGGAAACCACGGGTAAGTATGCACTCTAGATCACTCATCGTAACAGCCACCCCATTGTCTATGATTGAATCATCGTAACTTAAAGTGTTAGCTAAGAATAAAATACATAGTACTTGAGATTGATATGTTTCAGTCATTTTTTCCTTATGTATTACCATTTGTAACCCCAGAGTGTGTATCGAAGCATTGCGTGCCAAACAGGGAATGTTGCTGTAGCTGATAACATGTGATAAAAATAACCCACTATCAGGCACAGGGACAACCCAACATGCCATTGGCTGCCCTCACGAACGATTCACAAGGACCCATTGGAACTTACTGGCGGTTTGATATAGAACATAGGATATGCTTTAACTTACACTAAGTCTTGTGTATTAAAAAGCTACATTAGCTGAAACATGGCTCCTGTTATACTGTGTGATGATTACAAGAAATAAATACAACCAAAAAATAACCTAATAAAACCAGAAGGATTGCATGGGGTGGAGCAAAGTATACATGATCAGAAACTTTAATGTTTTACTGGTGAAAAAGAACGGTTGACTGCCAATTACAATTATACGGACGAGACCATTTATCTATGTTGTTCAAACGTTTAAAAGCACAATGTGTTTTACATTGTGGTGATTCAGACAAAATATTTCATTTTGCATTTACCCATCTATGAATGTAAAGCACTCTCCCATGTCACACATATGCACGTAAATGCCAAATATAGCAAACTGTAGCGTATCAGCCACTTCCTGGGTTATCTTGTCGTTAAAGGCCAGTTGGAGCTCTGCGCAGCAAAAATGTGGGAGAGTAAAAGATCGCTTTAGCCTCCCCGCAGTAAGCTGTAATACGCGCAGTGTGTAAAGCCTATAGGGTATTGTTATGGTTTCGTTAGAC
>JAAUYG010147352.1_pt1 | contig 21820 bp, 20 predicted proteins | sample 7278091 | NCBI WGS metagenome assembly JAAUYG01 (sample SAMN14350201, study PRJNA611818) | marine sediment metagenome | isolation source: surface marine sediment (0.6m) | place: French Polynesia: Moorea | collected 2018-08
GCCTGTAGTTGGCTTGCAGCATCTATAGTTGGCTGGCGAAGTGTGGCAGGGAAAGGTACACCATCTGTGACAATAATTACGACATTCAGAACTTGTGGCCGATCTCCATCATTCTGGAATACATCTGTCCTGGCCTGGTCTAACGCCCTGTTGGTACTTGTAGTCCCTCCTCGGTATTCCAAATTGGAGACTTCATTTATCACTGAAGCAGAGCCTTGAATATAGCTGAAAATAAACAAAATATATGTAAATACAGTTTTGACAACACCATATCGGGCAACAAGGAAAATCCTTATCGCGCCTATCATATGAAAGTAAATTAACGTGATATTCACTTAACTATGAACCCATGTACCAGCTAATGGGTTTTGTACACGTTTGAAAGACATTTTAATAAAATCTTGTGATAAGCATTCTTACGGTTTTTACCTGGCAATAAACTGTCACATAAAAAGATTATATACCGCTAATAGGTACGTATTTCCTTTCACTCGTTCTCATAATTAAATTTTTATGTGGCACTGAATGAGTCATTCAAGGGCCATGGTTATGAGCAGATTTGATATGGGGTCACATTACAAAAATGTGTGTGGAATAATTATGAACATACCTATCAAGCTTCAAAATAACTGTGGTACTGCTTGAAAATCTTATCAAGCCAATATGTGCATCATTTTCCCCAATAACTAGTTGTTCCACTATGAGCCTCAAGAAATTTCTCACAAATCCCCAGTTATCACAGTTGATGGGGTTGCCATTTGCATCTGATGTCCTTGATGGATCGTTGTCACAAATACTCCCAGAACTGTCCACAATGAATACCAGGTCGACAACAGTAGAGGCACAGACGACTGAAATAAATTCAAGAAGTGTGCAGTAAAATGTGCAGACGTTTCGATTGTATCACTTGTTAATCTTTGCAAAATAAAGTTATAGGAGTCGCATATAAATTAATAATTAATGACTGCATTCACACTGATCGCGATCTTGGTTAACATCCCCCCCCCCGCTCCTCCAATATTACCAAGTCCCGAATTCAATGCAGAATGCTAACGTTGTGTAACATTCACGGCCTAAATCAATGTTGACATGCCTAAATTGAATTCTCACTATTTTGGGGCAGCTCAACATAATGGTAATACAAGGAACATTAACCTCCCTGAACCTAGCTGCACAGTAACGATTACTACTTTGGCCTATTGCAGTGTAGATGGTGTGAATTAACGTTATGTTAACTATTTTTAAGGCAGAAACAAGCAGCAGCACACTCAGCAGCTTTGCAGAACATGGCATATTAGCAAATCAGGAACCTTCAGGGTTACCAGACTGAGATACCACTGCAATTCGATTGCAGCCATTCCAGTGCCATTCCAAATAATAAATGCAATGTCCACCCCACTATTGTCATTTCTGCTCCAGAAACATAGTAATGAAACCACCAGAGTGCAAAAATCATACAGATTCATCACATGCTTTTAAGATGTTCCAAACAATTACTGGTATCCATATTGTTATACCATGGTGATACTCTACAAATTACTCACTTGGTGTTGTGGTGGATACGGGACAGACGATAGATAGTAGAGGCACAAGTTTCTCCTCTAGCTGGTCGAAATTAGGTGTCATGAAATAATTCTGGTCTCTCTGTCTCGGCTGGGAGGATAGACTTTGGAGGAGCCCTTCATCTATACTGTTTGTGATACCAACCGCAAATGAAGTTGCAATTGTCTGTAATTGGCTTGCAGCATCAATAGTAGGCTGGCGAAGTGTGGCAGGGAAAGGTACACCATCGGTGACAATAATGACAACATTCAGAACTTGTGCCCTATCTCCATCACTCTGGAATACATCGGTTCTAGCCTGGTCCAACGCCCTGTTGGTACTAGTGGTTCCCCCTCGATATTCCAAATTGGAAACTTCATTTATCACAGAACTGGACCCTTGTGTATAGCTGAAAGTAACGAAGTTATGAATTAAATAAGAGTCACCTATTTTAAGTGGGTTATGAAGCAACAAAAGTAAAAATACAATCTTTTAGCCAGAAATTATTGTGAACCGTATATTAAATGTGTACATTATTGTCCCAGCTAATGAATTTGACACAAGTCTGGAGGAACTTCTAATAAATAATTTCTTGTCACAAGCCATCCAAACAGTTTTCACCTTTTTGAAACCACCATGGAAAATGATGAGGATTTATTTACTAGGTAATGTTTCTCTCAATAAGTTAAATTTTCATATAGAAATAAGGCGATATTTAAAGGTCGTGTATATGAGCAGACTTGATATTAATTACAGTAAATACATTCTACTCAATATATTAGGGAAGTCTCAAAACATACCTATCGAGTTTCATAATAACTGTGGTACTGCTTGAAAATCTTATCAAGCCAATATGTGCATCATTTTCTCCAATCACTAGCTGTTCCACTATGAGTCTCAAGAAATTTCTCACAAATCCCCAGTTATCACAGTTGATGGGGTTGCCATTTGCATCAGACGTTCTTGATGGATCGTTGTCACAAATACTTCCAGAGCTGTCCACAATGAATACCAGGTCCACAACGGTTGAGGCACAGACAACTAAAAAAAAGTAATATCTGCTATTTCCGAATTTTCTGGCAAAATATAGCAGTGGACATTTTACTTTCTGGAAGTAGCGTAGTTTTTCTGTAGTATTTGTGAGACTATTAATGTAGAGGTTCTATTGAAAGATCGGTAAATTGTTTAAGGGATTTCACATTAGATTTAAACTGTATTTAACTTCACCCCAGTTTTACTAAGAACCTAACTAATATGCAGAGTGTGAATTCTAATAATTTGGTATGCATTTGTACCATCAAAAAGTTGACAACAAATTGCGAGAACTATGTACTTTGTATTAACTATATTAACTCTTTAATGGTGGCAATACCAGGAAGATCTCACTATCAACCCTGCTTGTACAGGTAGAATCTAATGTTAGGCGTAATATACTGCTCAAAATATTTTAGGGATCAAAGTTAGCATAGCATGATAAAGACATGTAAGGGGGCAAAGTTCCAAGCATTTTATTGAACAAATTTAGCGTATTTGATTGTCAAATCAGTGGCCATACCAGCTAATGATTTGACAATAAACAGTGTTATGGTGTTTGAACGGATAAAAGTCATGATCGCAATGGATCTGATACACTTGTGTTTTGGGGGTGATTCCACTTTGGGCTATGTAAAAAATAAAGTTTTGCTTATTTTTTTTCTGCCAGAAATGCATTATCAAGCACAATAATCTGACTAAACAGGACTACAATCTGGAAAGTATTGTCCCAATATATTTCTAAATATATATGGCTTTGAAAGTCTGATTCCTTAAATGTTTTGAGCAGTGTATAAGTAATTATACAATCAAATACAATCAAATCCTACGGATTCAGAAATCGTGCAAACTAAACAGATTCATTAGAATATTCTAAACCATATTCATTACAGTACCTTATTAATTGAAAAACAGCAAGATTACTCACTTGGTGTTGCAGTGGACACTGGACAGACAATAGATAGCAGTGGCACAAGTTTTTCTTCTAGTTGATCAAAATTTGGCGTCATGAAATAATTCTGGTCTCGTTGTCTTGGTTGTGAGGATAGACGCTGAAGGAGCTCTTCATCGATACTGTTTGTGATACCAACCGCAAATGAAGTTGCAATTGCCTGTAATTGGCTTGCAGCATCAATAGTAGGCTGGCGAAGTGTGGCAGGAAAAGGTACACCATCAGTGACAATAATGACAATATTTAGAACTTGTGCTCGATCTCCATCGCTCTGAAATATTTCTGTCCTGGCTTGGTCCAATGCCCTGTTGGTACTTGTTGTTCCTCCCCGGTATTGCAAATTGGAGACTTCATTTATCACAAAATCTGCTCCTCTTGTGTGACTAAAAATATGCAAGAGATATATTTAAGGAAAGGCAAGCAGACACAAAAACAAGTCACAATTATCAATGGAGGCCTATGTGTTGCCTAAGTATAGCCTAGCTCTGTATTATCTCATGGATTTGTGATGTTACAAAAGCATTCTGTATGGTCTTGTGGAAAGAACTTTTGCACATGCGATTATTTTTATCTGTTTCACCAAACATTACACGACGAGCAAAGAAATACATTAGGGAAAAATATTTGCAAGTGGCAATAGTGTGTGTCACTTCAGTGTCAGTGGGTTTGCTTTAGTTCATTCGCAATATATCAAAATCTCGCAGGTACATGTATATGGTACATTCGCCGGTACATGTACATGGTACATTCTATGTATCACAGTATTCAGGCGCGTTCTTAAGCATGATAATAAACGTTTTATATAAATTAACTGTTAAGAATGCATAGACCACGTATATTTATTTTAATGCACAAAATTAAACGAGTTTCAATGGCCTACCTATCGAGTTTAAATATAACGGTGGTGCTGCTTGAAAATCTTATCAAGCCAACATGTGCATCATTTTCTCCAATCACTAGCTGTTCCACTATGAGTCTCAAGAAATTTCTCACAAATCCCCAGTTGTCACAGTTGGTGGGGTTGCCATTTGCATCAGATGTCCTTGATGGATCATTGTCACAAATACTGCCTGAACTGTCCACAATGAAAACCAGGTCGACAACAGTTGAGGCACAGCCACCTAAAGCATAATATAAAATGTCCAGATTAAAGTAAAAAAAAAATACAAAGGAATGACAAGAACTCAGTGAACGAAATATAGTGACGTTGATTGGTTTCTAACTAAAAGATAATGCTTTCTCTTAAGAAAGGCTCATTCATGAGTCTTCTTTGCATATCAAGCAAATTTGATCTTTTACCTTCAGCGTTAGAAAGTGTTACTGGAAAATATGACGCCAAACTTCAACCTTTCACTTTTGCCAATGTATGGTAGAGCGGATTGAATTATATGCATTAATTTGGTGTGAACACTGAATGCGTTCAATTCTGAATCCCTCTCAAACCTCCTACAGAAAAAAAACGTACCGACTAAGCTAGGATTTTCAAGATATTGCTGTTACCAAATTCCATTTTATCAGCAATACAGAAATTTTGAATAAATACTTTCATCTATAATTGACAGACTTACATTTTCAGTTGAAATACCAATACAGAGAAGAAAATTCGCAAAAATCAAGTTTGATGTTGTAAATTATAATTTTGTACGAAGAATGGATCGACCATAGATACAAATGTAGTATAAACGGTCTGGATGCATTATTTGTCCAATTTGCACAAATGTTTATAACTGCAGCTGCTTAATAAGTTGGGACATTTTTAACACCACCTCCCATATTCTCGGGTGTCAGCGAAACCTTAAGTTGTCAAAAATGTGAAAAAACACTTTCGTGGATTTGTGCAAGTAGTCACCATGGGATATTTTAAAATTCTTGGTTTGAAAGGTTCCCTTGCACATATTTCTGGGCCAATACAAATCTAATAGTACCACTTGCCAACTCTGAATAAAATCTATGCTTTAGGTTTGAAAGGAACTGGGCAATGACTATGGACGTTTAACAGTGATACACGAGTAGCAAAGCCTAAAATGCCGTGGCAAAAGTAAATAATGCCATTTGTGTGGATACAGACCCTATATAAATTATTTCATACCACATGAAGTTACCCACTGGATTTTTATGTTGATTTTATGGCAATGTGCATTACTCACTTGGCGTGGTGGTGGAGACTGGACAGACGATAGACAACAGTGGCACCAGTTTGTCTTCCAGTTGATCGAAATTTGGTGTCATGAAATAATTCTGGTCTCGTTGCCTTGGACTTGAGGACAGACTTTTGAGGAGATCTTCATCGATACTGTTGGTGATTCCAACCGCAAATGAAGTCGCAATTGTCTGTAGTTGGCTTGCAGCATCTATAGTTGGCTGGCGAAGTGTGGCAGGAAAAGGTACACCATCTGTGACAATGATGACAATATTCAGAACCTGTGCACGATCTCCATCATTCTGGAATACATCTGTCCTGGCCTGATCTAACGCCCTGTTTGTACTTGTAGTTCCCCCTCTGTACGCCAAGCTGGAGACTTCATTTCTCACAAAGTCAGCCCCTTGATCGTAGCTGAAAAACGTAAAATATTCTAATCAGATACAGTGTCACGGAAACTGATTTATATGACGAATTGGCTATTTTTGGATCGGTGATAAGTCTATCCACGTGCTTAAGTTAAACATTTCTTCGCAATTGGAAAACACTGAAGGTATTACCATCTTGCGAAAAGTCTTTCCATAACAAAATTCTTTGTACTGATGCTGCATACTACGGCGGCCCGGAAATGTCTTGTGAAAACAAATATATCGTTGGGACGATATAATTTCTCCAGATAATATAATAATTCTTCCAGACGAATTAGTATATCGTCCGGACGATATACTAATTCGTCCGTACTAAATATCAATTCGTCCCGACTATATACAAATTCGTCCCGACGATATACTAATTCGTCCCGACGATTTTTTAATGTATAGTACTATAAGATAGAGGGCAATAAACGCCTATTTCAGTTCATTCTGTGTATTGGGGAAATTGAATTAAACTTTTCACCTGACTATGCTTCACATTTATAATGTCAATTATTGTGCGGCAATGTAATATTCTTAAGAATGGCCCTAAATGACCTTGAAGCAACAAGTTCAAAGGTACAAATAGTTCGAAGGTACATTATAAATACTTAACTCATATACCCAAATTTTCGCTCGCTGCTCTTTATGTTAAGATGCTTTTAAATAAAGCTTAAATCTTAAAATTATAACAATTAACATGTGTGCGGAATGTAACAGGGAATCACTGCAAAAAGGAATGGTTGGAAAAGAATCATAATTGTAGGAGGAGAAGTGTTTTGAAAGTCCATTATCACGTTTACATACTTGCTTTTAATAATTACATGTAACTGTTAGTATGCCAGCAGCCTGAAATATATACACAGAAAGCAAATTTACAATTTAATCAAAGATAAAAGTATAAATGTATTTCTCTTTGACAAATATATTTACCTGTCAAGCCCAAAGATGACTGTGGTGGCGCTGGAAAATCTGATCAGACCAACATGGGCATCATTTTCTCCGATCACTAGCTGATCCACTATAAGCCTCAAAAAGTTTGTCACAAATCCCCAGTTGTCACAGTTTGTGGGGTTGCCATTTGGATCCACTTGTCTGGATGGATCGTTGTCACAGATACTGCCTGAACTGTCCACGATAAACACCAAATCGACAACGGTAGAGGCGCAATCACCTAAAATGAATAGAGCCGAAAAAGAGCATTGAAATTATACGTGTAACAGAAGTTCATTAACGACACAGGCATCTGTTATACCACCAAGATTCTTGTTGACGCTACTACATGTTTTCTAGGCTTTTAGCAGCTGTTGGGTCAAACTCACCCTTTGTTGGAGTCGATACCGGACAAACAATAGAGAGGAGGGGAACAAGTTTTTCCTCCAGTTGTTCAAAATTGGGCGTCATGAAGTAATTCTGGTCTCTCTGTCTCGGCTCGGATGACAGGAGTTTGAGGAGGTCTTCGTCAATACTGTCAGTTATACCAACTGCAAATGAAGTTGCAATTGTCTGTAGCTGTCTTGCAGCTTCTATTGTGGGCTGTCTGAGAAAGTTGGGAAAGGGTACGCCATCGGTTACAATGATGACAATATTCAGAACCTGAGGCCGATCTCCATCACTCTGGAATACATCTGTCCTGGCCTGGTCTAATGCACTGTTGGTACTTGTAGTTCCTCCTCTGTATTCCAAACTGGAGACCTCGTTTATTACGTAACCGGCTCCCAATGTATGGCTAAAATAACAAAGAGGTCGAATCGTGAAAATATTAAAGGTTAGAATTAGAATTCCATGAAAATTAAGGGCATCTCTTCAAATGGCCGTCGTCAATGTATTTAATATGGAAATTCATACTGTATATGGAGAAAATCATAAATGAAATTTTCGCAACCTATTCAGCGTCGTCTAGGGCATGAAGCATCAATTCAGATAAGGTTCAATTCAACTATACATACCTGTCGAGTCCAAAGATAACCGTGGTGCTGCTCGAAAACCTTATCAAGCCAACATGAGCATCGTTTTCCCCAATCACTAGCTGTTCCACTATAAGTCTTAGGAAATTTCTCACAAATCCCCAGTTGTTGCAATCAATGGGATTACCATTTGGATCAGACGTTCTTGTTGGGTCGTTGTCGCAAATACTCCCAGAACTATCGACAATAAAAACCAGGTCGACAACAGTCGAGGCACAGCCGCCTAGAATTCAATAGGAATGCAAGGGTTGCTAAACATTCGGGGACTAATATATTGCCTCTTGTTAATTACCTCATATACATACATAGTTGTAATAGTTTGTGGTGTTCGGTGTCGATCTGACCACTTGTATTCAGACTTCACTTTATTGCAACAAGCATTAAGCATGATTATCACTGTTCACCTCAACAAAAAAGTGGGTTACAGACACTGTGCCGATGTAAAGAAATAATCTGGTTAAAATATCAAATCGGTATTTTACAAGTGATTATGATCCTGAGAATTTAAAAAATTATCACTTTGAGTTATCTTCGAACATCTTTAAATAATAAAATGTTTAAAACCTAAGAAATTTCGTGAGATTCTTCAATTAGGGGTTTCGTGAGAACGTTTAGGTTTCTGGCCAGCACGTGTTACTTTGTGCACAGTGCGGTTGTGTACTCACTTGGGGTTGTGCTGGGGATGGTAGGGCTAACAGTAGCACAGGCCTCGATAAGCAGACTGTTCAGCACCTGCCGTCGCAAGCTGCTGAAATCTGTGCTCATAAAGTAATTGACATCTGGAGTGCGCGGCGACGAGGACAGATACCGAAGTGTATTCTCATTCACGCTTTGTGTGATTCCCACAGCATACATCCTTATTCCCTCATCTTGAGCTCCCTGGGCTTCAGGTTCAGTCAGGTCGATGTTGAGGGTTGGCTCACCGTCTGTAATAATGAACGTCACATCTGGAGCCCCTGGGCGGTTGTCTGAACCAGAGAACACTTCTCTCAACCGCTGTAGTCCTTCGTACGTATTCGTGAGACCCCCGAGAAAGGTTATGGTACGGATTTGGTCGAGCAGGTCCTGCTTGTCTGAAAACCTGAAGCAAAATATCAAATATTGCCTATAGTCCTAGGTTAGCCAAACCATCAACCAACGGAATACAGCTGTATATTAAACAAGCCCCATAGATAAGGAGGACGCAGTGTATCACTATGTGACATGTTTACATGTACATGTATAAAGACGATTTATAAAGACGATAAAGTTCGATTTATATTGAAAACTGGTATACAAACGGCAACACGCGCTAAATAAGTGATTCAACGTTTGAGACTTGTGAAGGCGGTTCTGAAATTTCTTCCTTCTACTTACGCTCCCAGTGGCCATTCAACGACGGCGTTGTTCGAGTAGACTATGAGTGCTACTTGGGCGTTACTAGGGCCAATGGTGAGTTCACTAACAGCATCCCGTATGAACTGAAGGACAGATCTCCAGTTCTCGCACGTGTTCTGCACATTGTCGAATGTCTGATCGTTTTCACAGATACTTCCGGACGCATCGACGACGAAGGCCAAGTCTATGACTGAGTCTTCACAACCGGCTAGTGTGGGCAGTCGAGTTTGCATATTAAGGCATATGCGGCATATTAACACAAAGTAATTAAAAGTTTGTGTTCAATGTTACTATTGGTACTGCTAATGTTACTATTGATCATTTGTGGTGATCTATGATTTATGATTGGAACTAAACATGTATACAGGCGTGCTTTTAACGTTTTGAACCTAAGTGTTGTAAATCTTAATTGCACAATTTGTAAATTGGCAGGGATAGAGGTATGCTCGCAGCCTTGTAATAACAAGGAAAATTCCACATATATTCGTAGCACAGGTCTATAGAAGCTGTACTTACTCGTTGGATCTGTTGGGCATACTTCCATTAACAACGGCGGCAGGATCTCCCGTTCTAGCGCCTGGAAGTCTGGCGACGTGAAATAAACCGACGAGAGCTGCTGTAGCGTGTTCTCGTCTATTTCCTCTGTGATTCCCACAGCTATGACTTGGGCAATATCCTGTAACTGCCTCGCCTCGTCTATGGCTGGTGTTCGTCGAGATTGTGGTTCCGGTTTTCCGTCTGTGATCAGTACGGCATAGTTTATCACATTGCTTCGGTCTCCAGGGCTTACGAACACCTCCTGACGGGCTCGCCTTAGTGCATCGTCAGTCCAAGTTTCTCCACCAATGTACGGCATGTCTTCTATCTGTTGTCTGATGAAGTCGTGGCTCTCGGCATAGCTTCAGTGGAAGAAGAAAGTCCGCAATTATCGCAGATAGCGTGGCAGTAATACGTATGGCGGGTGCGTGAGCGCATCCGTATGCTATATATACATGTGTATTTTTTCACACTTTGTTTTAAGAACAGTTATATCACATATTCCAGACAAGAGTAGACGCTGCAGGTTTTTGACTCAATTCCACCAAGGAGTGAATTTATTTAACAAAGGTTTTATTTACCAAAGCTAACTGCCAGTTCTAAACACGTCGAGATAATTAAAATAGACGTGTTCCGTTAGGCCAATGCAGTACATGCTTTTGTGAACAAGAAAATCTGCGCAATGTGACTACTAACCTGTTTAGATCGAAAATGAGATCGACTCTGCCCGAAAACAAAACCAATCCCAAGTGGGCATCTCTCTCGCCGATTACTAAGTCTCTGGTCACCTGATTAAGCAGGTTCTTCACCAATAGCCAGTTATTGCAGGAGACGACATTTCCATTCTGATCCCTGACAGCAGTTGCGTCATTATCGCAGATACTACCAGAGGCGTCCACGATAAATGCCAGGTCTATCACAGTGTTTCCACAGTTGGCTGGAATATTATCGGTTTAAATGACAGGTACATGTTACAGTTTGGCGGTTTGTCAAAGAGCAATCATAATCCTTTTAGTTGGTTTTACCTGGTTAGGTTTAGTTGCTTCATCGGATCGTAATTAAATAGGCATAAATAATTCCTAGCAGTTAGCTAAAACCTTTCTAAAACACTACTAGACGTTTGTTACGATAGAATTATTACTTTTGGAGTATAATAATTTCGGGCAAAGGTAATCTAGATATCAGTGCATCTGTACAATTAACGCGCAGAAAAGTGAAATTTCAAACAACCTCTTACATGGAGGGGGTGTTGGGCTGACACAGACGCTCTCTAGGAGAGGCAGCAGCTGCCTATCTAGTTCATCAAAATCCAGTGTGGAGAAGTAGTTCCGATTCGGTAGGCGAGGATGTGAAGAGAGCAGAGACAACAGGCGCATGTCAATGTTGTTGGTGATGCCAACAGAGAACATGGTAGCAACCCTCTGAAGATCGGTTGCTGCATTAATTGTCGGCTGTCTCCGTGCGTCTGGGAATGGCACCCCGTCTGTTATGATTATCACTACGTTGAGGACGTTCACTCGATCACCAGGGTGCCCAAATATCTCGTTTCGAGCTTGCGACAAGGCTTCGTCGGTACTAGTAGTTCCCATTTGGTATGGCAGTTCGTCAATCGTCCTTTCGATGACGCTCTGTCCATCGAGGTAGCTGAAAGGGTCAGGAAGTCTTGCATTGCTTCGGTCATTAAATGTCAGGAAAACTGCTATGAACGATGCACTTACTGGAGTCACTTAAATGTCAGGATTCGTTGCATGCCTGATGTTCTGGCAATTGAGAGTTTACTTCACTTTAGTTTGCCTGTATGTATACACTAATCTATTTTACAGGAATGGCAATCTATAGATCGCACCAACAAGTGCTTGTTCTCACTCTTAAAATTCAATACCGAAATTCAATACGTGTATTGTCAAGGTGATATCACGCTCGTGTATATGCACTAGTTGTTTTGGTAAACTGTCGCTCATACATGCATAATGTTGCTGTAAGGCTTGCACGGGACCAACCTGTCCAATCTCATGATCACTTGACTGCTGGAAGAAAATCTGATCAAACCGATGTGGGCATCGTCTGGGCCTATTATCAGATCGTTCACTATCAGTTTCAGGAAATTTCTCACAAATCGCCAGTTGTTGCAGTTGATGGGGTTACCGTTGCCATCAATTTCTTTGGAGGGATCCTCGTCACAGATACTGCCGGAGCTGTCCACAATGAACACCAGATCGACCACGGTAGAGGCACAGACGACTGACAATGGGAAGAGATTACGTTTTCTATATTAGAAAGTCATAGATCCCATTCGGTACAGGCCATGTAAATCATGTACAGCTTTTAGATATATTTTAGACATGTTGCATTAGCATGATCAGGTCATAAGTCAAGGCACTTCCCATCTGGGCTTTAACGCAATATTATGCAGTGGGGTCCAATACAGAAGATCAAAATTGCTTACAGTTAGATGTACATAATGCAAGTACTTGATATAACGAGAGCAAACTTAGTCCTAATATCGATGTCAGGGTGTATGTTGCTTGAGACTAGTCAAAGGCTTCGCAATTCACATATGGAAATCATTTTAGATGGTTAAGTTTTAAAAAGGTATGAATGTACTAATTTAGTCGTTGATTTAATGAATAACCTATCTTGGTGCCAATGTGTCCCTAAAACTATGTAGTAAACATAAAAATAAAAAAAATGTAGTAAACGCAAAAAATATCGGCATGCTGAGACGTATTAAACAAAGTTCCTCAGTCGTCCCTGGTTACTCTGCATCATACGAACATACCGTAACATATTGATATTAACTGTTGTTTAACTGTATGGGGATATGCCCCAGATGTATATGTCGACAAGGTCCACAGAATGCAAAACAGGGCAGCGCGAGTAGTATTTGGAGTTTATGACTGGAGCCTAAATGGTATGGCTATTGTGAGCCAGCTGGGATGGCAAATTGTACGTATAGAAGAAGTTATCATTTTACATATGTTTTTTAATGTTTTTACATATGTTTTTTAATGTTTAAATCATGGCCCAGCATTTTACACGAAAACTCCACCTTTGTTAGTCATGGCTTATCCACTCGCGCAGAAGTCTCAGGTAATAAAACCTGTTACTCCTTAAACCAATGTACTTTTTAAACAATATTTTACATACCAGGCAGGGACCCAAGCTGTGGAATAGCTAACCGGATGATCTCAAGAACTGTATTCTGTTTATAGTTTTAAATTTATGTGTAAAAAGTTTTTCAATAAATTCCGTTGAAATTTTATCCTGTTATACATATGCCATGATTTTATGTATATTTAACTGGGTGTCAAGGTAGCATACATAATGGCCCGCCCAGTATAAATATATTGGTAATTAAATAAATAAATAAATAAATAAATAAATAAATAAATAAAATAAATAAATAAATAGTCTTCTCCATACAGCCTGTATCAAAACCAAATGATTTGATTCTGTTAATGGATTAACAGGGAAACAAAGGCACAAGGTACACGACTGAAAATACACAAGTATCCAAGTTGATGCGCCAGCATTAACTAACCTGGAATAGTTGGGGTAGTTGAAGGCGGGCATACACTCGCCAACAGTGGTTGCAGCTGGGAAGCCAGGTCTCTAAAGCTCGCACTCATGAAGTATGTCTGATCGCGACGTCTTGGGGCCGACGACAGTTGGCTGAGAAGGTCCTCGTCAATGACGTTTGTGATCCCAATGGAGAAAGCGGTGGCGATGTTTTGGAGCCTTTCAGCAGCCAGTATGGTAGGGCCTCGTAAATTGTCGGGGAATGGCACGCCATCAGTAATTATAATGACCACATTCAGCACGTCAAGTCGATCGCCTTCCCTTCCGACGAATACTTTGGTATCGGCGTCTATGAGGGCCAGGTGGGTGCTAGTGGTGCCACCTCTGTATGGCAAATTGGTGATATCTCGTCGGACAGAGTCTTGCCCAGATTCGTAACTAAAATAAAGAATTAAATTGTGCTACAAATCTGTACCTCCCCAGTTTCGCAGTGATGTCTGCTTTACATACATGTAGTGTAGAAATATGTACATGCACAATGGGCAAATTGGCGATAAGAAGTAGCGGGTGGTATCAGTGATTTCTGTTAAAATAAATACACCTCAGTATATTTTAACGCTTTACTCCTCCCCCCCCCTACACCCCCCCCCCACCCCCCACCCCCGGGCACCCACTTGTGGAAATATTCATTGTGGACATTAATCATGGCGGTTTACTATGTAGGCGTACACGCACAGCATCGAGGTCGCACAAAACTCATATACATGCCTACTACAAGTATTATGCCCCATAAAGTTGCATTGCTAATACTTTCATGCATTCCGGATTCGTCACATGGACGCCGCACAGTTCGCCTTTGTACTAAGCTATAAGCTACCAGTAAAGTTCTGTACATTAAAACCTTTGGCAACAATGGTAAAGCAATCATCCAACCAATGAGTGTCTCCAATGTTTCGTAAACGCAACTGATAAAGTATTCCTACCTGTCAAGTCCAAAGATGACCGAGCTTAAGCTGGAGAATCTGATGAGAGCTACGTGAGCGTCGTTCACTCCTATCACTAACTGATCCACAATGCTACCCACGAATTCCTTCACTAAGCCCCAGTTGTCGCAGTCGATCGGATTTCCGTTAACGTCCTCCAGCTTAGATGGATCATTATCACATATACTGCCAGAACTGTCAACGATGAACAAGAGATCCACCACGGTTGAAGAGCAACCAGCTGAAATTTGAATTAATAGAAGCTTTACTCTATATACTAATAAACCCTACTGCAGACATGGCACGAGTCTGTATTTCCCTACGGCGTACTACATGTACACTACAGCGCGATCGCGCATACAGAATGGCATAAGGCGCTTAACGTTGGTAATGGTCTGTTTTGCCGGCAGGGATAGTCTTGTAGGAAAGTACAGTTGCGAGTTATCACCAAGAAAACTCAGGGACTGGGGAGAACAAGCATTTACTAGCGTTGCTCGTATTTTACGCGAGACGATTTGTCGTCTAGCGTGCTAGTTCAATTTCTGCGAAATAAAAAAAAAATACAGGACGATATTGAGGCTGGAATTGATCGTTCAATGTCTGCATTCAATTTAGAAAATAGGGGCATTTTGCGAAAGATATACATTACATTATAGTATTACCGCGTGCCTACCTTGAGCTCTTACGGAAGCCCATTGTGTTGAAGCTGATAGAAAAAGTAGAAAACACCGTATCCATTTCATTCTTGGTCTTCTGAAAAGAGTATTATTCACACAATCACTTTGATAGAATGATCCCTAAAATATTACGGGCGTTTGAAACAAGTCTTTAGTAGCTTTCATTATACATTGAACCTTTTAGTAAATCCTACATAGGGTCATATGCAGCAGAGTAAGTCTTACACAATAGTACTAGGTATTACGTCTCACGTAGGAGTTACTACCTCCTATGAATTACAGTGAAACCTGTCTTTAAGACCACCTGAGAAATAGGGACAACCTGGGAATTAAGGGCAGCTACTTCAGTCCCTAAGTCTATTTAGTAAATAGAAATGGACCTGAGAAATAAGACCACCTCATAATTCAGGACAGTTTTTGACAGTCCCTTGGGTGTCCCTAATTCCCAGGTTTCACTGTAGTTGCAAAACCCCACATGCATATTTTACGTAGAAGATACTACGTTCTACATAGGGCATGATGCGCTCTACGTAGTGGATAATACGTACTATACGCAGGATGACTACTTCTACGTGGGGTCTATTCCCGCAGCTACTAGGTGTGTGGAAATAGGCCTCGGCGGCTAATACACTTATTAAATAGGGCAACAAAACATGTTCAGGTTTAAATTAAACGGAAAAGGCAATATTATGGATACACCTCATCCGTCAGGGAAAACATAATTATAGTGATGACATGCATAACGTACAAGGCACTACCTGTAACTCATTTATTACAACAAACCTGTCTCAGTGTAGTACATGTATTTACTCCTAACAAAAAAGGTGATATCATGGATGCCTCTTATCCGCTAGGTCCAACATCTAGCGACGTCACGCACAATGGAAAAGGCAATACTTCTATTTGGCAAACACAATGTAATTTGTCCAGCACAATAACAATTTGTCCTTTCTTTAACAGCGGTACTGTGATATAAGAGGTCGCCTCATGTGATGCCTGGTGTCTCAATAACAAATTTGACTCAAAGAAAGCTAGGTATTTTTAAATTATTTATTGACTTGTCATTCAGGTTGTATAAAAGCCAACGGCTTACATAGCCTCTCACTCTTTTTTGGCAGACTTAATGCCTCGAGAAACCGTTTTATTTGCTCATAAATGTTCTCTGGTTCCGGACATGTGGGTTCGCCCAGTCTGTGAGCACGTACATGTATCATTAGACGCTTGTTTTGAACCAGATATCAGTCATTTTCAACGATTCCAGGTGGCGCGCTTTGTGTATGTGAATGGGTTAAATCAGCGCCTTTTACAGACTGGACCAATTTAATGCATCCTTTGAGAGTCGAATCGGACAGTAACCATTTCACTTCTTTGTGTTATTACTGTCAACAGGGACAATACGGAGACAGGTATTACACATAAACTGTTTTCCTCGGCTGGTACGCATATTTGAGTCAGACGGTCCGAATTTGCGAGCATCGGACATTGAAATAATAAAGGTAAATGTACTTGTATGCCGGTGAGTAACTGCAGGAATTTATAAAAAAATATCTTCCATTTGAAGAAATTTCATTATCATGCCTGGAATTATAGCCAGCGAAAGCAGTTGGCGGAATTGAAAATCCTTTGACTATCTATGCCCTTTTCCTACAACACACACACACCTGATTATTGCGTGGCTCACGAAGAACGAATTTCTTCTGGATCCTTTTCGTTGTCTCAAAATGCCACAGAAATTGCAATGCATGTGTTAAAAACAAGTGTCATGCGTGTTAGAATAGGGGGTATAGATGGACAGACTTTTAGATGCCCAGTGGCCAAGCACGAGTAGTATGACTTTCGAATACATTATCTTTCTAAACGCGCGCACTTTGAATTTCCAGGCATTTTACAGGTCCTCAGATGTTTGGACGGACTAACTTCGAAAGAAATGCAACTTTTAATGGCTTGGATTATAAGAGAACCACTGTGGATTGGGTTAATTTTGTCCGAGACTTATTTCAGCAGTGGGTTGTGGATAATTTTCCGAATCTCGTTCGAGGCAACGTGGAAATTGACGAGTCAGAGTCTTTGTGGTCGGAAAGCCAAGTAAAACCGGGGGAATACGAATGTGGACATGAAAGTATGGATTTTCGGACTTGCCAAAAATGAATCCTGTTCCCTCGTGGATCAACAGAAATGCAAAAACTCACCTTGATGCAGTTGACATACTTTACATAGACAAATATATTCTTACAAACATAACATCGACAAGAGCTGGTGGCACTTTATGCGTCGTTCGGTGACGCCCGGTCTCGGAATTGTGCCGTAACGGAAGAAATGTTGATAAAGACTAAATTGTTTGACGAAAAACGCGGGATTACAGACTTTGCTTCTTCCCATGGATGGCTTGTCGGGATCAAGGGCATCGTTGGATCGCCAGCCGAAAGATCAACGGTGAGACTGAGTGACAATGTCGCAGATGTTGCAACGGGGAGAGTTGACCTGAAAGACATACTTTCTGAATAAGATCCTTCTGACATTTATAATGCTGATAAAACTGGCTCATTCCACAACATAGGATCAAATAGAACTCTCTGCCGGAACACCCGCCAGGATATCCGTTGGCCTTACCGCTAATGCAACAGGGACTGACGAACTGAAGCCTGAGGTCACTGGCCGTGCTAAATGGCCACAGTGTTTTGGAAAAAAACTTTAACCCAGAGATGTACCGCCGTTATTTCTACAGCACCAAGATCTGCAGGGCATCTCTTGTGTCTGCTGACTGGATCCACTCATTGGATCAACAGATGCGTCTCCATTAGGAACAGTATTTTAATGATAACGCCTCTAGGCATAAACTTAAGTGGAACCTTCCCTGACAACGCCAACCACACTACACTTCCGTCCGCTTACATCCAGCCTATGGATGTGGGGGTTACACGTGCCTTCAAGACCCACTAACGTCGTTTCTTGATCACGTTTTTCCTCTAGTGTGTTAATGAGATCCGTCCCATAACTGTTGATGGGCAGTCAATGTGCTTCATGAAACAGTGGTGGGGTTGCATAATTCCATCCACTGTTCAAAACTGCTGGCATCACGTAGATATTTTGCCATACCAGTACAGTTGTTTCTGTCTCGGATCCCGTAGCGGAGTTGCCTTTATCCGATCTACATGTTCATTGAATCTAAGGAAACTTGGGCTGCGGAAGACTATACTGATATCCTCGAATAAAACACCGCCACAGAGCCGCTAGGGGATGAATCTATCATTGGATTAGTTGTCGCAATGGAGTCTGCCGACAATGAAACAGATGACCCTACAGTCACCCAGCTCTGCAATGAAAGGAACTAAAGAGGCCTCTCCCCCGTTCTGGCTTTTCTGGCGGCGTATTGCAGTAATGCTGAGCATGCTATTGACAAGACATTGTGGCTTAAGCGCTTTGTTCAGAACAGGTATAACCATGTTCAATGATGCAAGCCAGTTTAAAAGACTTTCACATTAAAATGACTGACTAGTGTTGCTTATGTGTGTGGTTAGATGAGTGACGTTGTACATTATAATATAAGTTCCTTTATAAAAGTTACTACACTGTAATTATAAGTCAGTAGACCATTTATACTTCAGTGGATTTGAAGAGCTTCACAAATGTGTGAATAGTTAAGTTTGTGGAATGACGAAAGTATTAATGACGAAAGTCTTTACAAATCAATGGCTATTGGTTGACTTGATAATCCAGCCGACTGGTTAAGCCCGCCACTTCATCGGTGAACCAAAGTAGCTGGATTAAAGACAAGTTTTACTATTAGAAAATGAATTTGTAATAGGCATTTGTAATAGAAAATAGGCATTTAATTCCACTGTGGCACCCTAAATCTTTCTGATGATGCTTTCAACGTATATGTTCAAACCCAGCTCAATCGCACTCAGTATAGAAAATGAAATGCGAATCTACATGTAGGCTTTGTGCTGTACAAATTATGGCAGGCTAACCAGACTTCGGATTCTTCATGTAAGGCGTTCTGTCAATGTGAAAATAAAATCGGTCATCTGTGTTTCGTGCAAGGTTTTTGTCTAACCCAAACTACATAGATGTACAAACAATTTCAACAAAGAGAGTAAGACCTTAGTTGATAATGCATTGTTAACATTCCGGGTGGAGTTGTGTTTGTGTCGGAATGCACTGTCATTTCTTACAAATAAACCCCATCTTTTAGCACTGCTTACAATATTTAGATGACTATTTCCCCAGGATTCACGTAGATGCATCTTATGGTGTAATGTTGGAAATTAGGTGATAGATTGGTCTTAAATATGTTGAAGAATCAGATAATTACGCTGTCCTTTCTGGGAATCTTAGAATATTTATTACATGCTAGTGGGGCAACGATATACGAGGTCCGCCCGATAAGGCTTAGATATCCTAACATTGTAGTAGAACGTCAATACCGCCGTAGAACATATGTATACTTTATTGTGATAACGTGGTAGCTTACTGTCTTCATTGACCTTACCGGATGACAGTAACATAGCGTATAAGCTACCATTGGTATCCTACATGATTACCTGTAACCATTAATCCTACGTGGTTTACTAGTAGCTTTCTTTTTCAAAAAAATACCCTACAAATTACAGATCACTCCACTTTTATATGCTATAATGAGCATAAAATTGATGTTGCTACTTCCCTACAACCAAAATGGTCGATTTGTTGCCTGGTGCTAATAGTCCACCTGTTAAAAGAGAGGACTCCCCAGCCCCTGGAATTTTGGCATGCATGGGTTAAATTTTCTGAGGTACATGTATAGCCAGCTACACCCGTTATCCATTCATTCTATCCTCAGTAGGCGGTAATCACTGCCATCCATTCTTTGTCACTTTCTACAGTACCATTCAAACGGGTAATACAGACATGTAATGATCAATAGTGGTGATCATTGATGGCCTTTGCTGGGTGTATGTGTAAAATTACTGCGTATGGATAATCGTAATAGTTCTCAAGTGAGAATTCCTGGAACATTGCTTAATATAATGCATCGCCTGAGTGATATTCAATGCTACTCCACCCTGCAATATATACACAGAGTTCCACAGTTCTGTTGATTTATACCAAATGCATTCACAGCGCACACGATCATGTGGCCACTTAACATAAAGTCATGAAAATATGCAAAAACTGTGATTTTCATTAGCAATACGTTGTGGGGAACTTGCTAAACAGCCTTTACGTTTTAACCTTTATGATAAATGAACATGTGGATATTCACTCTTGTTACTGGTGTAACTGGTTACCTTTTCCAGCCCTGGGCACGCATGCCCAGTAAAAAGTCGAAACCCTGCCCAAATGGTTCTGCTGTAATAGTACATACACTACATGCATCCCAAAAATATGGAATTGAGGGTCACGCATGTGCTAGATACACAGCACGATGGGCATATTAGCCTTAGGGAAGATTACAAGATAATCTTAAATAAACATTGCAGATTTCAACAAAAAGAGCATACCAAGCTATATATACCTACCTCGGCTTTGACGGCAATGCCGTCCAGGATCTGGTGTTCTTCTTTGAAAATTGCCCTGTCTAATGATCTTTCCCCGATATTGCTACGTGTCCGTGACTATTCTTGAGACAACACTGTCTGACCAGGTGGAATGAACGCCCCATATAAACAGTACTCAAAGGACAAGCAGCACCATCTACTCATATACCGCACATTGTCTGCCCGAGACGCCTAGCAGTTCGATATGGTGCCACCTCTGAGCAAAAGACATCCAACAGACCGTATCGCGGTGCTCTGAATTCCAAGATGGTCTTACTTCTCAGGCCCAAATTCCGTGTATTTGAACAGGACAAGGGTGTTCCTTTATTCGCCAAGCTTCCAAATTTCTCGCTAAAGGACTAGTTCCACAGTAGAATAAGCGAATAAGCGAGGCTAAGCTTTTGTTTAAGTTTAATGAGACAAGAGAAAGCAGGGTGGAGCCAATCCCAATACTCTGAGCCAACAAATAGTTTGCTATTTTCGTTGTTCAAGTGTAAGCTTTTCATTTTGCAGTAGTGAGTGAATTGTCACAATCAGGTAGAATTGATGTGGAACGCAGAATGGACGCTCCGCCACATTTTGGTAGCTCATATATCCACTCCCCCAGGGTATCCATGAAACTGTGTGGACTGACAAGGCATGATGGGATGTGGCTGCAGTGGACCAGAATAGGCTTTGTAGATATAGTCTACTCTGCTTGACTATGTCAGCAGAGCTCATGAAATCGAAATGTTGCATCCAAATTCACCATTGTAGCCTATAGAAAAATCAAAAAACGTCGATTAACCAGAAAACGGACAATCGTAGAGCCAACCGGAGTGAAATTTGGGACTCGCGGGTAGTATTTTCATGTACCTTTGGCCTTGTAGCGTTCAAGGTCATTTTGAGGTCATTCGGTGCATTTTCGATTTTTCGTAATTTGCGTCTAAGGATAAGACGGGAAAAACATTTCGGGTGGCTATAACAGCTACACGGTGATAGACAGATATGCAGTTACTATATATATCGATAGGAAACCATATATGGAGAGTCCAATGGCACCATCACGTTTGACCTTGAGTGACCTTGAAAGGCTAAAGTCAAGGTCACTCAGATTTCGAAGCCTTATATCTTGTAAAGGAGCAGAGTTAGGCCATATGTTACTATTAAACATTAATAGGAA
>JAAUYG010028878.1_pt1 | contig 21759 bp, 8 predicted proteins | sample 7278091 | NCBI WGS metagenome assembly JAAUYG01 (sample SAMN14350201, study PRJNA611818) | marine sediment metagenome | isolation source: surface marine sediment (0.6m) | place: French Polynesia: Moorea | collected 2018-08
GAACTTACCCGAAGCAAAGGAATGGCGAGTTTACCGAGGAATTCGACCTTCTTATCCCTGTCTTCATCCCAGACCGTGATCTCCAACAGAGAGTGGATGTCCTTCACATTGCTGGAGGGGAATTAACACGGCACAGACACTGTGAATAACACAAGAGAAAAACCTGTCTTTGCAGCTTTGAAAGAACACTGCCACAGGAGACTGCCTGTCTTGAAAAAAAACACACACACAAGGCAGAATCTATATTTTAAATATAGTTTTTATTTAGAGAGGCCACAATTGTATGGCCATTGATGCAGTCTTTTGTAGACTATTGTCACTATACAGAGCAGATATAGCCATCTAAGAGACTGAGATATGCTTTAACACATTATTTATGTAAACAGATCTTCTTACAAAAAACTACAGCAACAAATGAACATTAAATAATAGTTATGAATAATTAATTACACCTAAAATCAATGTTACTTTGATGCCCAGTGGCCAGAAAGTGCATACATACACAACATTGTACATGGGAATAATGTATACATGTACACAAGTCCGTGACTGCCTCCCGCATGTCTAGAACTTGATACAGTTTTTCCCAGGTTCTCGAGGAGTAGTTGCCGGAGTAACATGAGTAATGCTCATACATATAGTTTTAGATAAATCATTGACTTTATAAACTTTGCTTACAATGTGAATATCTTGCCCCAGTCTGGATCCAGTGTTTTATACTCGGTTTGAGTCTGTAGCCTGGAGTTGACCAGCTCTAGGACACAGAACGGATCACTCTTCCCGCCTATGTCAGCCACGGCCAGCCCCTGGGCCCGTATCACTGAAAACACATACATGGCCAGACTTATTCACATACAGTGTACAGTTTGTATACCAGTGTAACACCAGAATACTGTTTAGCGCAACAGATACATGTACATTTCTTTTTGTAATTGCTGACTGACAGGAACGCCTAGTCTACAGCGCCAAGGAATCTACATGTACATGTTCATATAAGTTATGAAATGCCCTGAAATCTGGTCCGGGAATCTCGTATGATTAAACATATGTTAAATACAGATACTTCATGTTTTAAAAATCACATGGTCGTGCAAAGAGTCATTTGGTCAATGAAAGTGTGTATAAATGCAATATTGCACATTGAACCCCAAACAAAGCCACATGCACATACAATGTATCAGTAGGTCAAGGTTCTGGTACTGGTACATGTACATGCACCCAGTTTTGGAACATCACTGAATTTAAATGTATGTACAATATATGTCTGTACAAATATATCCAACTGACCTTTCACTTGCAACCATCCAATGTCCCAGTTCTTAAGCCCTTTAAATGACTTGAGAACACCCTGAAAAGGTTCAATAGACATTCTTCATGTATAATATCACTTGTGAGTCATTTTCTATAAAGCCAGAGGCATACACACTGATACACTTGGACAGAAATGTTCCCACTGATAAAAAGTTGACCTTCTACATGTACATACATGTATGAGACAGTGAAGTCATTCACTGTTGAGCATGTTGAGATCATAATATTAATTTACATACAGAAACCATGGTGTTAAATAGTGCAACACCACCTTGTAGTTATTGTCATCATGATGATAATGGACATGACTGAAAACTGCCACAATATTACAATCTTTACATCTTCAGACTGCAATGTGAAAGGAAAATAATCATCTCATATAAGCTGTCAATCTAGCAAATAACTATCAGATGCTAGAGCTTACATATTTTCGGACAGTTGCATCCCTCTCCTGCTGGTTGGGCGTGTAGTTTGCGAGATCAGACACAGTCTCGCTTCCTGAGGTGCCACTGACAGTGAGCAGTATACGCAGGATCCCCGCTCCGTCCTCTAACTCCTGGTCCAGAGTATGAGTGGTCTCTGCTTCCAGGGCAGACAGGTCTATGGTAGCCCTGTGGGGACACGTTTGAGAGATGTAAAACCTCTTACAGCCTATCTGAGATCAAACTATTATCTGTGGGTTGTATTAATTCTTTGGTTCCAGTCATAGTAGACAATTCTTTGGTTGTTATAATGCCATATTGTTAAAACGATCCTCAATATTCTGACACAACAACCATAATGACTGCAAATCCTTGTACATATACAGTTCACACACATGTATAGGTAGATCAAGTTTTATAGCCTTTCTTAGACATGACAGAATTTTATTAAACACTAGACACCAGTGCAAAAGTCTTCGAAAGTTCGTAGCTTTTGACCTGTAACGTCAGGCATTCTTCAGACACTTATCAAACTACCAGTAATTTTGTGTGACATACATTTATTAAATTACAATGTAATGCATTATGCCTTCTACGTCCTGCAGCTGTTGTACATGTCAGGGTGGTGCTAAAGCAATAACTGTGTGGCCGCACATTTCTCAGTATCACTGTACATGGTAAATGCATGAACTGTATTGCAACTGTTACAAATGTATGAATCTAACAACTGCTGTTCGTGAAACCCTAGAATTAAAGGCCACCTATAAGTTTGACCAAAGGGGTCTTATTAATTAGGTGGCGTAATTCTGAGGTTGAGTCGGTTGTCTTATTCTGAAATAATGCAAAACTAATATGTGTCACTTTTGGTGATCCAATAAATGGCTTTAATTCTGGGGCGGAGGGTAGGGGGTAGGGGAAGTATTTCCATGGTAATCTTAAGGCGGTGTTCCACAGTACCTCCCCATGATGTCATCCTTCCCGCCAACATCGTGGTCCCACACTGAGATCTCCAGGTGACTCGTCTGGTCATCAAACATGTGCATGTCGAACTGCTCCAGCCAGCGTGGGTTCAACGTCTTGTTCTTAGTCTGGGGACATGAGACAATATGTATCAGTCATATATGTCTCGTCAATGCGAGCAGCTTTAGTCAGGACTCCAAAAGGTTAAGTTGACTATGCTACTATACAACTTGGACAATATACAATATAATAATCCACCTGAAATATTTCAAACTTTCAATGACATGCAGGTAAATAGAAGCTATTATGAGGCAGATTCAGGAGATGGACTAATTGTGTACATTTACATTGTAAATGTAATCCATGCAGATTTCGAATCAACTACTAATCACTACAACGTCACTACCGGTATATAACCTACGTGTACATAGGCCTGCATTTGAAAATGTATCATTATTTGGGAGCCCAAAACATGCTCCATGTTCCATTTGTGTCAATAAATCAGAGCTGTCAATATATATATCTCCCAAATCTGTCTTTTCTTAGAACTAAAATATTATGAACTTAAAGTTAAGTTTAAACTAAGCGTACCGGTATGTGGTAAATATTAATATTAGTCAATGCAATCGCTACATAATTTAGGGGATTTATGTACAAATCATGCATACATTATATACATACATAATATCTATAATTATTATAACCAGTAACTTTGGTCCACCAATATTGCTGCAGAAATACATATAATTTGAGCAAAATTGAGCATAACATTAATACTTACAAAATTATATGTATGTACATCATGGAAACTTACATGGGTACAACTTCTCATGTACACATAGGTACACATATATACAGTGTACAATTGTATACAAAAACATGTAACAGAACACTAGCTGTCAGCATGCAGTATATATTACCCCTGTAACTGTAGAGAAGGGAAAGGGGGAGTCAAAAGAAATGCCTGCCAGCAACGGCACTACTCTGCAAGGTCAGTTGAACTGTTATGCATCAAATAGAGAGTACCGGTATTTTAAATCCTTTGGCGGTGATTGTCCCGAAGATCATACACAGAAGAGGAAAGAAGTGTCGCAAACCGTAATTGTCTGGTTATTGATCGATGCTTTTGATTGAATGGTTTTGGCTAAAGGGTAGTAATAACCAAGGGTAGTTAGCTTCCAACTACTAGTAAATCCTGACTGTTCACACTGTGAATGGCAACAAATAAATGTAGTACTTCCTATTGTAGTCCAATATAATCATTAGGCCCTAAATTTTCCTGAGTTCCACAAAGGTTATAGGGAGTTTTTCGCACCATTAATTTTACTGCTAAATGAATGCTCAGGTTCATTCTTCGAATGCTCAGGTTCATTCTGGCAACCTGAGTTGTCTAAACATGATAAAAGGCAAAAGAGAAAATCTTTCTGCTGTCTGAAGTACATGTACATACATGTACATATGCACTACTAGTATTATCTATATCAATACTATGGAACATGCTGTTCTTTTCAATATACTACAAGTTAGACAAATTTATTATTACGTCACTGAATCAGACTTTCATCAACCAGTATGTGGTCCAGGCAACTACCAATCTTAGCAGATACTTAATTAACAGTGATTAATATGTAGGTTGTTTCCACCACTGAGAAAGGTAGTGTGCAGTTTCAACACAAAAATAAAAGTCACCATTCTGTGTGCCCTTAAACATGTTAAACCATGCCAATGAATGCCCTAATAAAACAACTATGTACCGTACATCTCTTAACTTGTAAACCAACATGTATAGCATGTAAATGCAACAAAGGCATGTGCTCTTCATGTTAAGATGCAAATTGCTGCTAACTCACAGGACACAGGACATAATGGGGCTAAAAAGTCTATTGCATCAACTCTGAACCCTGCTGTACCTTACTTGTAATTGTCCTCATGTTAAACTGGAATTGTACATATGTATTGTATTGTATTGTGACTTAACCATAATGTAACCGACTTAACACATGCTACAAGTATCATGAGTATTTAAAATGTAAAAGATAAGTGTTATTCGTGAACAGCTGCACATGGAAATTCAGAGCAGACTACTTTCTGGACGTTGACAGTTTGTTATATAAAACAACGATTTGACCTGTCAAGGTCATATGATGTCAAGGTCACCAACAACATGAATCCAGGTCACCTTACAGGTGAATACAATGTTTACCACAACCGGTGAACCACATGAGTGGTGGTGGGTGGTGGGGTGAGGAATCAGGCTTAAAGTCGGCCTTCAACCTCTCAACGATTCATATCACTGACTGCGAGTCGGACTAGGTGGTACATGTACATGCAGGTGTATGCTGGTGTACAGGTGTAGGTGTGGTGAATTTTAAATTTGGACCGGTCTTGTTTGGGCAAAACAATCTACGCCCGACAGTTTTGCGGTGCCATTATAGCCACCGACCCAGTTGCACAACAGGTGAGCCGAATGGAATCACTCAGACCATTATACTGACTCCAAAGCAGGCAGTCAGTTACCTAACTCATTAGTGCCTGAAAGTTGAGAAGCACAAACCTCCCAGTTTCTATGTCTTTCAAAGGTGTGATGCACTTGGGGATCAAACCTCAGTATCCTGCACCCCGAGTGGGTGCTCTAACCACTAGGTTACAGGGGCGGTTGTGTGCGGCACATGGGCCAAGTACACATGGTACATTAAAGACTAGGACAGGAACTGCATGGGACTTTCTGACAGAATTCTGTGATGCGACATTAAATGGATTATGATGTACTGCATAGCGATATATTGTATGTGTCCTACTTGCCTTATAATTGTGGCATATTGCATCCATATAATGGTGGCACACAAGTATGGACATACATTACACATAGAGGAATTTGCAGCCATCAATATCATGAATATTGGCTGATGGCCGAGTTTTTACTTTATACAGCTGTTGGTTTCTATAACATTAGACGAGTTTTATGGTTCATACTATACACAGCAAAATACAGGTACATGTATAATGTACCTGTATATGCTTGTACAAGTGCATGTGCATGTACATGTAGACTAACTTCCCTATCTCTGTGATTACATGAAACGTACATGTATCGATCTTTACAAGCATTGTGGAATGCTGACCCAACAGAAGATGACTTACTATAATGCTAAGAGATGAGAGAAGTGACTAGCAAGTTGCATGAATGCTCTAAGACATATTTGCTGAATAGATACAATGTCAGGTGTACACGTGTATGCCGGAAAACTGAGTTAGAAATGTACAGTAGTCTCAAAAGAACATATTTTCTAAAGACAGTACTGATTATACATTATAGCAGATGTAGTATGTATACCTTGCACAGGTACTGATAGCATATTTTACATTGCATCATAAGTACCTTATAATATACAATGTAGGGCTGAAAATTAATTCCCATCACCTGAGCCCGATTGAACCTCCTCACAGTGGGGAGTTAAAGCCTGCTAATTACAGGTAAGGCCTTAACTACACATACTTCACCCCGAATTCCACATTCAACTCTCACCTTCATATTGCACCTCTGGAGATGGGCATTGAGTATCATAGGATACGGTGGAGGTCAAGCAAATCATACAGTAGGCTTTATATGACTTAACTACTGTATAACTACACTGTAGGCATACTGCTTATGCTGTTAAAGGGATTAATGTTTTTAGGATCCTTATGAAGCACACATCCTATTAAAATTCATGCACTCACACTTTTATAAGCATAACAAATTTCACATTCATATAATAGCACCCAAATGTTGAAGGTGATAACAGGCTACGCATTCCATCATTTTCTGCAGCTACAATCTATGTTTGTAATGTAGTAATCCTGCAGCTCTGGTGAATTTGAAATCATAAATTTGGATGGGTACAAAACTTGCATATATGTAGTATCGGTACATGTATCTGGCCATGATTGTATGTAGTTTAATTCACTCATCTCTCACCTAATATTTACTGGGGGCTTTAACTGTCCTTGTAACCAACATGTACCGGTACATGTACATTACACCTATATATTTATATATATGGCATGAATATATATTCTGATTTTTATTTAGTCACAGGCCAATTAGTAACATATAAGAAAATCACTACCATAAATTCTTTTATGAATACTTATTTCTAAGAAATTTTAGACATGCTATATGTGCTATGCATGCATTAGAAGTGAATGTTGTGTTGTGTGACTTGTATACAAACATTTTTAGTATTAAACAAGCGTATACATTATTACATATATGTATAGGTACATTTTGCATGTAAACTGGACAAGGAAGGGCCTGTATAGCTTCATTCTGTGGCAGAACACAAAATTTGCATTTGACATCATATGCTTATTTCTTTCAGTTATGGAGTTAAACGTTAATGCTCATCATCATTAGAAAGCTAGTCAATTTTCTTGTTGCTTAAAGAACTAAATATCAGTATTACTTCCCCCATATAGATTTAGAATCACCGGTACCACATTTACATGTACTTCTAATGCCATATTTTGTCTCTTTTTTCGCACATGCTTCAAGAGCAACAACCCAATAGTATACAACCAGAAGGAAACATATGGTGCATGCATGATACACCTAAGAATCCAGTGATGATGGCCCATACATGCAGATAAAGGTGCAGACAAAATCTTTACAATCAATAATATTCTATGGCTCCTACAGTCTAAACGGATGAGTCATGTCCTTTTGAAAGGTGACTGAATACATGCATACACGTAAATACAGTGTACACATGTAAATACAGTGCAGCTTAAATACATACGTCATGCAGTTAGAAAATGCTATGAAAACACTACCCAATGTAATGCATGAGACAAATGTACTAATACGGGTACTCAATGGTTATTAGCACATGCACATTAGGACCTACCTTGCTTTTGTACCGATCCTGACCCAGACGAAACTTGACGTAGGGATCTGAGAGTCCATTGTCGTCCATCGGCAGGAGTTTCTTGCCCTCTATGAGGACGATGGTCACCACACTGCTCCATATCTGCGTCTTGAGCTTCTTCACCTTGTCCTCCGGCGTCTTGTTCATGCGCTTGAAATACTGCGAAGGGGAAGAGAAAAAAGATTTTTTCATTAGTTTCCCACCAGCTCCATCCTCTGTCGGTGAATCTGGTGTTGTTGCAATATCCTCACTGGGCCCTTCCTCTGGTTTCACATCCTCCTGAAACACTTCCTCGGCCGCCGACTTCTGATCCTCATCCTCATCCTCCACCTCCTGTGGAGGAGACTCTTGCTCAACATCTGCTTTCGAAATCGGTTTTTCCTCCTCTTCCGGTGGTGTGGTTGGAGGGGATTCTGCTGCTTCCTTATTTTCTTTATCTTTATTAGCGGAGCTGGTTGAGGAAGTAAGCTGGGCTTCAGCTTTCTTCAGCTCCTTCGAAATATTCCTCAGCAGCATCATTTTGAAGAGATCTTTAATGTCTTTCAAGTCTTAAAAAACAAGTTAATTAAAGGAAAAATGCAATTTGAAATATCTTGGGTTCATATAAATATAGCGCTAAATGAATTATGCATAAACTCTTTTACTGCAGAAGTCACGAATAATCAGAAGCATGACATGGCGGCGGTATCCATCTTGCATGCTCAATGCAATATAATTTTTAGCCAGATATTGGAAAAAAATCTAATAAATTCACTGCTTAGTACTGTGAATGTTACTCCAGTAATGTGATGGAATTCGTTTCCTTTGCATATCATGTGATATGCTGTCATGTGACTTAATGCTTTGGAATTAAATCGGCCACTGACTCGATCAGCAAGCGAAGCCAGAGCGTGGCTTGTTTACTATCTGGTACGCAATCCACATCAGTCAAATGTATCGCAGGACAGATATCCAACTGTGACAGTGCGTCACTTCGGATCTCACTCACACACCAGTGGAGAACAGCACCTGGATGGAAACACCTGCTTCTCTATAACTCACACATAGCGACCAGCAGAAACTACTGCAGGAATGTGCTGCTCCTAAAATCAATTTCCAACCTTTGGCAAAGACACCCAGCCTGCAGTTTTAAATTGAACTTGTATGGGAGGGGTAATAACGGCAGCGGCATAGCCAGGTTGCTCCTCCCTCAAAGCTGTCGCAAGGATCAAATATTAAACTAATGTTAAATGGTGGCTCTGTACAATGAGTTTTAAGCCAGACATGCTTCATCATGCAAATATTGGCTCATGATAATTTGGTTTTCATTCATACAGATGCTACCAGGTTTAGATTACAAGCACACAGACATCGCTACTACATGTGCAATGTGCATGTAGTTCATGCACAAGCATCTGCTGAGGCTCTGAAAACCAATTGGTAATCAAGCAAATTTACACAAACCAGACATAACACTCCATACACACAGACTTAATGCATCCTTGCTGTTAAAATATATTTTTGAGGATAGCGAGTATGAAATGAGTATTTACACATGGATTTTTTAACCACAACTTTTTTATTAAAAGAGATACATTAACCTTCCTGATATCGTACATTGTATCTGAATACACTTAATGGTAAAATTAATAATTAATTTAATTTTGTATGCTTCAAGCTGACATGTTCAATTTACATGTATTAAATGGGTTGTTAGAAATATGTTGTGATTTTGAAGATGCTGTCTGAAAATGACACATTAATTCTCCATGGTCCACCTACTAAAAGAAAGAATTGGGCCTGACAAAGTATGCTTAGAGAAGGGACTTATTGTGAAAATTTTTAACGCTTTATAACCTGTCATTTGAGGCACAAAATCCAAGCCTGCAGTAAAAAGGGTCTGTATAGTATTAACATGATTAAAAAGATAATAAGAAAGATTGCTGGGACAGACAGCGGAAGATCCTGACACCCATAAATTCTCTTAGATGTATGTGACATGCAGATTAATTATACATATACTTGTAACCTGGCTATGCACAGATCTCCTACAACTCAAGGTGTAAGTGGCCATGATTTTGACCTTTCAAGGTCAACTGTAATGGTGCCATTCGACTCCCTATATATGATTTCCTATAAGCATTTAATAGCAACATATGGCCTAACTCGGCTCCTTGTAATATTAGATAAAAGACTGCAATCTGAGTGACCTTGACTTTGAAGGTCACTCAAGGTCAAATCTGACGGTGCAGTTAACTTGACCTGACATATGGTTTCCTGTTAATGTTTATTAAATAGTAACATATGGCCTAACTTGGCTCCTATAGAAGATACAAGCCTTCAAAATTTGAGGGACCTTGAATTTGACCATTCAAGGTCACTCAAGGTCAAATCTAATGGTACAGTTGGGGTCCCCATATATGACTTCCTATTAGTGTCTATAATAACCACATGTTTATCTCTTGCTTATAATTAGCTGTTACACACTCAGATTTTTTTTCTTATCATTTCCATCTCTTCTTTCAAAATTAAAAGGTTCCCTCATTGGGCCAGAGTCTCATTAAGGAAGACTTCCACAAAATGAAGTTCATCAGCTCAATAACTTTTTAGATATTTTGCACACGGACTCATGACACACACAGACACACAGATTAACACAAACACATAGACAAAGGCAAAGTAATAGACATTGCCCAGCGAAGCCGAGGCAGGGTCTACAGAGAAAACAGGATTAATCCAATACCTGCATATCCCCAAACTGCCTCTTGGTGTGTAATTTAAATGTAATGTATGTCAGGTGTTGACATATAATCGGTACCTTGTGAGCTCCGATTGCGATTGTGGTTCGCTGGACTGTCACCTCCTCCATAGCCCCACTCTCACGTGATGTGCTGCTGCTCATACTGGATGTGTCACAACCTACATCCTCAGACATTGTCACACAATTCCTAAATACTACCGCAAGATTACAATATTATCCTCTATCAAGTATGCTTGAGGGCTGTTTCAATGCGTATATGTACATACATGTATAATACATGTACCATTAAGTGCTTTTTTTCAATAGTCTCCTGGCTGCTCAATATATCATGTTGTCGTTTTTTGTTGTACAGACATTCCTATACATGTAGTTTATTTCCTTTGTGCTCATAGACATCATTTCCTTTTTGTGCAACATGTAAAGTATTAACCTTAGAGCACTGATGCTTGTTGCCCGTACATGTGGAGGTAACATACTTAAACTCACCAGTAAATATCACCCCACCTGAACAAGGCAAATGAGAACACTGCCTGGAGATATGGATCACGATCAGAATGCAATTATCACGATTATGATGCAAATATCAATACCGGTACTTCACATCCACATGTACATGTAAGCCTATTTCAATCAAAGGTGATGAGCGCCAAGTTACACATGTACATGTGTAAGTATAATATAATATTTTACATTATACATATACATTTAACTCACGACTTTATTACAAAGCCTGCCTAACAACAATCAAAACTGAGAAAAGAGGGACATACAAATGTACATGTATGCAAGACCTATTTGGAAAATATAAATAGTATTGTGCATCAGAAAATCTTTCAAGCATTATATTAATCGATCATGCATTGAGCAGTGTCTTAACAGTGCTTAAGAAATGTGAAAATTTACTTTGCCAAAACTAAAGTGCAATGGCATCTTCTTAAAACTGCAATTTAGGTATAAGAATCTGAACTTAAATGAACTGCAATGTACATGTATCACATTTATGAGAAGACAGTATAGAGTTGCCATTCAACTAAATACCAGCACAAGTGCAATCTATGTACATGTATCATGTATAGGACAGATTATTTGAACTACAGGACAAGTAGGTTTTTATAGCATATATAAGCAGCATGTTAGTGAAGCACATGTAACATCTATCATTCCTTCACTCGCAGGTCCATAACATGCATTTTGTTTGAAATGTATTCGAATGTATTGAACGCTGTTGTGCTGATACGCAGCAAACCTAAAACCCCATCCCTCCCCAAGCACAAGCGGTGTTATCCGCGCATTTCAATGCTGCTGCACTGTCATCACAGCTGTTACCACACACTCATACAGCTTAGGGCTGGCAATGGCCAGGTAGATATTAAGCCTGACTACAGTCATGTGATGTAAGGCCTGGCAGTGGCAGGTCAATAACTACAGAACCTAAAGCACAGAATTCAAATGTATGTTTGCCGGATATATTTATAAAGTACCTGTAGATTCATTCTAGGTGTATACATTAATACCCCGGTATATCACATTATGATGGATAATTAAGCATTGATCAGTATAACCATTATGATGCCTTTATTCTAACGCGGTTTTTATATTCTATCATTTAGGAAATTCTGTGTTAATGATGTTAATTATATGTAATTTATTATGATAGTACATTATACCATTAACAGGCTTTAACAGTAGCAGCAAGACATTTGAAACAATCATGAATAGCTTAAACATGATTGGTATCTGTATGTCAACTCTGTTCAAGGATAGCATGTAACATTAATCTCTAATTTCATAACTGCATCATACATGTACATACATGCATTTTGCCCCATTAATTAAACATTTATATTGTTCTCTAGGCAGTAGATACATGTTGTAGAACGAAAAATTATTTCTTGAATTATATGTACAAGTATTTCAACACATTTGAGTATGTGAACTGTTCAGATATCTGAAAACCCTGCCCACAAATAATCAACACTGCTTACACATCTAGAGATATTAATTAATTAATTCATGCACCTTCCAATGAAGACTGAAATAAAGGTCAAAATTTGGCTTGACCTTGTATTGACCTCTGAGGGTCATTCAAGATCAAATCTACATGATCGAAGGGCTGTTGGATTCTTAACTTTATCTTTCATGGTCAAATCTAACAGTGTGAATGATCTTCCAATAAGTAATTTCTATTAGCTTTTAATGGTTAACTACATTGTACAGTCATGTATTGTGCCTATTGCCTCTCCTGCACGGTTAGCTGTTATAGCCACTTGAACATTTTTCGTCTTAAATTGCATCTATTATCATCAGATCATTGGGCCAACATTTTTACCCTGCTGCCGACTTTCACCCTTGCTGTAATTTATCTGAGTGCATTTTTTAAAACTCAAATACATGTGCATGTACATGTAGTTTCATTCCTGGGTGAAAGGGAAGCCAAAAATATTATTGAAGTATGTTGGTCGGTTGAATATGTTTTAAGATATTTTAAGAAACATGATCATCACACTGTAAGTCACATAGATGCACAAAATTAACAGCAAGAAACCCCAGCCACATAATTTGAGGTGGGGTGGGCTTTAAACATAATCTTGTTTTCTTTGAAAACTCCTTCATGCTAGATAGGTTAGCTACATGTCATCACAAAAAGCATCAGTACATGTATGTCTACACAATAGTCTCCCTCTAAATAAGACAGCCCTACTTCCCAAGAAATTTTGGCCACATTAGAGATGTGGCCTTTGGAAAGAGGGAGAATTAAATGCATTTACAGTAGCAACAGAATAGTTTTGCCACATTAGAGAGGGTGGCCTTAAATGTTGAGAATGGCCCACAACAGTGGGACTGCTGTATACATGTATGTGTTACCCAAACTTTTTTAGAGACTGTGGCTCTCAAGGAGCAGTTAATCATGTTCATAATATGCCTATGAACAGACTGTAAACGTAAACACATCAAAAGTTGCCAATTACAAATATTGAAACTGACAACAGTGAGCTCTCGTATGTTGTTATAGTGATACATGCATAAGAGCTAGTACATGTACATGTAAGTCTTCTTAGCTTAATAATAATGCTCATGTACATTCATGTACACTGCATACAGTGATCCCTCTCTTAAAGGACACTCCCTAGAGAGGACACCCTTTAGTGGGGACACATATTCTTGGCAGCAAATACTATAAATCTATGTCATACACCCTGTCACCAAACGACACCTCTCTAACAACATGAACAAGGGCACAATTGTTTGGCAGAAGGGGTGCCCTTAATAGAGAGGGACAACTGTAATACATGTATGTATTGAATCTTCAGGGTGGCTCTGGAATGATGTACAGATATATTGGTCTCTATAGGTAACAGCAATTGCAAGTTACAGTAATGATTCCCTTCAAACTTGAACCTGATTAGTCTACATGTACTTGTACCTTACCCCGAGGGGCGAACTTGACTTGGTTTCATCATCCGATTCAATGTTCAGTGCCTTGTTGGATAAACTTCGAAGTAGTGCCATTTTGTGTCCTTGTAGCTCAAATTCTCAATCCTTAGCAAAACACTGATGATTTCATTGCGTTTTAGCAAAACACTGTCAGCATAACCTGCACATTGCCCCTGTGTACATGTAGCTAGGATATTGATATTGCACACAGCATTTCCCACTCACAGCTTCACACCAGCAAACTGCCCCATTACCCACTGATTTACAGTATAAGGCTCATGCAAGCACAGTCTTCCCAAGTCGATAAAGGCAAAGTTGTGTCAATTCAGATGATTTTCGATTCTCTCTATACTTCCCTGGATGTGTTCAGTCAACATCCTACACGTATGTGCATGCTCATGTAATCGGATTACAGTGAAATTCAGACACATTACAGTTTCAAAGCTTAGTGACACACGAAGGAAAATCTATCATTTAGGTAAAAAAAGGGTCCATTGGAATTCAATAATTTATACTTCAATCTGGCATTCACACAGAAATTCCCTCAGGGGAATGAATTCAGTCACAGGAACAACAATGACAACTTGAAAATTGAAATAGTTACTCAGAAATGGGTACATGCATGTCAAGAAAGAACATACATTCATACATACATGTGCATGCACATAACACAGATACATCTAATTAGAGTCGGTGAGATGTTTTAACTATGCATTAAAAAGTGTCATAGTACACAAAGACTGCCACAGCAGCCACAAGGGTGCCTGGGTGCTACATGGCCAGTTAGCAGTATACACTACACATGTCAACATAGTATATATACACCATGTGCACACTGTGTCAATCCTGTTATCATATTCAGTATAGAGAAACTTTCATGCCCGTCTTGACTTTAGCATTAACATGATATGAGCACAATGGTTTGTACTGCACGTCTGAGGTGATAAAAGTCGTACAATAAACAATCGATACTAGAGCAAGTAGAAGACTGTAGTCTATGTGTGCAGTTCATTGCGTTCGACCGATCATCAGTACTGGGGTAGTCATGCGATATTACATGTGTGTAGCTAATTGAAGTCAAAAATCCCAAAAAGGCTTTCAATCAAGCTTTCAATCAAGTTGAACTTTCTGTCATAGTTACATGTAAGATCTAACCTCACATAACGTACCAGTAATCAAGATTGTCATTATGCTGGTGGTGCTGAGGCAGTTTTTAAATGAAAGGAGCTGCTATAATGCTAAACATCTTGTCATAAGTTATGTACGTACAAATGATATGAATGATAATGATAATGATAATGACTCTGGAAACATAATTTCTGACAAAACATTCTACACACACATTTCCACCATTATTTGACTCTGTGTGTAGAATGTTTCGTCAGAGATAATGGTAATGATATGAAAATAGTTTGTTCTTATTAAATGTAGATGTAGGGTTGCCTACAGATACATATACATGCGTAATAATGTGCAAACTGACATGCAAATGCAAGCATTATGCAACTACATACACTAGGATTAGCACATACTAACAGTTTTCTTATTACCTTTTGTCCAAGCATTATCTGAGTGAATGGAGATATAGAGATTGAAGTCATCATTGATGGATTGGCACATAACGTACATGTACAATGTTTGGTCATGATGTTTCAGTACCAAAGGAAAATTGTATTCGTGTGTTGAAAGCCAAATGGTAAGGTCTAGAACATTAGTCAATTGAAATACAAACATATACAGCAAATAAAGTGATATAACAGAACTGCAAAATTAGAGAATTTTTCATGTTACGGGATAGAATACATAATTGCAGTTGTAATGATTAGATGATACATGTATACTGATGTTTTTAGTGTTGCTATTACTGTTCACAATACTTTAAAGATAACACACATTTAGACAATTCTAGACTATTACGTGTCATCTAACAGCACATTTCTGAACTGTGATCTCTGTGTGAATTTGTCTAAAAGCTTCATAATAGTATATTTGTATATATTTGTATACATGTGCAAGCAGCTGCGGTTACACGTACGAACCTGATCTTTTTCGTCCTGAGTTTTTGGCACTAGTGTACAGGTGAGCAAGAGGTAACCCATGTTGTCACGGCGCCAGCGCCGTCTGTCCTCTGACAAGGTCAACCTCAGCTCTGTTATTCTGTTATAACAGGAAAGAATACAAATGTACAGAGAATAGTAGATTATACATTACACAACTGTAATTTATCTCACTGTACGCCATGTACGCTATGACAGGATTGCTAAAGTATGTGCTTTAAGCCTTTCCTTTGTTTTATAAATCTATATTACCTCTTCCGTATGCTGTGGTACATGTAAATAATTCTAACTTTCCAACTTTATTCTTCTTATAAGAACAATAATTCAGTCTTGAGTTTTTGTATTGCATGAGTTAATTAAAGGAGATTAAGCAGTTCATGGTAGTACATTTCTGACTAGACTAATTAAGGAAAGTGTGAAGTATTTGCATAATTGAGCTGTAATTAACATCCCCTGTAGTCACCACAATTCAGTACCTTACCATTTCGTAGAAATAGGTATTGTACACAAGAGTGGGTCAACTTTTACATTGGCTTTTGACTTGTCTAGAACTGTCATTATGCTTCCATGTAGGCCAAGGCAGAGAATGATCCTCAGACCCTCCCCAGCACATGCAGCTGGGGATTGGGGTGGGAAGTGGAGGGTGGAACTTGGTGCACTGTGAAGGCTCTGTGTCGCCACCCATGAAGACTTAACAGATAGCCAAAAGTGACGGAAAAAGCTACAAAATTAGTCTCACCAAAGCAAAATTTCCCTGTACAATATATTTAACATGTATACCTGAAGTTGGGGCTAGAAACCCGCCAGGAACATCATCATGATCATACCGGTATACTGGTACATTGCATAATGTACATGTATCGGGACATGTATGCCAATTGGCATGCCCCGTATACACATGATACATGACCTTCTAAGCTGACAGGGTGATAAGCCAAGGATAATACCAATACACGCGGTACTAAACTTACGTATTCAGTTCAAGTGATGAAGGTTCTATTGTGGCTCCGCCCATTGGATCATCATTCAAGCCCCGGTCATAGTCATATACCCGAACCTGGACTGGCTTGAAGGGATTTTTGATTGGTAGCTGAAATTTCTCTTCCCATTTTGGGTTCAGGTTTTTATACATAATACGGCTCCGGTAATGCTGCTTGCCATCAATTTTGAATTTAACATAGGGGTCGCTGGTTCCTGAAAAAACAAACAAAAACACAAATCACTATCAGTAAAAGTATTTTGAGAGCTACATGTAATACACAAAATACAGTTTTTCACATTTTTTTTTCGTAAGTCAAGTGAAAAGGCATATTTTGCTAAAACCTTCTTCCCTTAGGGTGTATGACAACTTAGGGAAGTCCTTTTATAAATATGAAAGTCATCCATGCATAGTTGTCAGTGCCAAACCTGATTTTGTGGAGACTGGGTGCTAAAATTTATCCAATCCTGGTTTTGACCTTCAAGGCTGTTCAAGGTCAAATCCAGTAGCCTGGCGGAATTCACCCTAAATGATTTCCTATTAGTGTCTTATAAAACAAGTAACTGGGGGGGTCTATATCTCAACGTTTTGTCAATTATTGAGGGTTAAAATTGTTGGCGGAATTTGGGGGTGGGTGGGTATAAACCTTTATTTGTTTTCTGAGGTTCACAACAAGCCCAAGGGCATTTTAATGTTCACCTCTCAAATTTAAGGAGTGGAAATTTGGTGGAAACTTATGGGAATCATGCATGTGTACAATGTGCACATTATGTCAGCCACAATCTCCCCAGCATGTATGATAGCCTAGGGAAGTCCTTTTCAAAATATGAAAGGCATCTATGAATATTTGCCACCGTCAAACATGATTTTATGGGGGCTGAGTACTAAAATTGATCTGATCCTGATGTTGACCTTCAAGGTGGTGCTCAAGGTCAAATCCAGTAGCACAGCTGAACTTGGTATATATGATTTCCTATTAGTATCTAATAGTAACAGGGGTCTATCTTTCCGCAAACTAACAAAAAGTTGCTCAATTCTGAAAATTGCACTCAGTGTATGCTATAACCTATGGCAGTCCTATTCCATAAAACATGAAAGCCATCCATTGAAATTTGTTGTTGGTTGACACAAATTTAATGGTGCTGGTAACCAGTGAAATAAAACAAAATAAATAAATAAAAACTATGGAAAAAACGAACCACCATAACATCCCGTCCTAATGACTTTAATAACCTAATATATTTGACTAAATGCAATGCATTTTAGTTGAGCTAATCTAAATTGAGAACTTCTTTCTACAACAGATGTACATCTATTTAACATGGTTAACAACCTTTGACATCTTTTTTTTTTCACAATAGGGTCTGGGAGTCCCTCTCCAGTTCCCCATTTTGAACTCGTGCCAGTGCTGGAGGTGTCTCTGCCTAATCAACCAATGCCTTATTTTTACCCAGCCTTCCTCATTATAGGTCTATAAAGGGTTCCTTAATTCCCATGTAAGGATAAGGCCCAACTCTTTTTGTTCTGCCCATGTCCCCAACTATGATGTAGGCCATAGTAATATAATCATTTGTTTTGTGGGCTGCAATTCCCAATGAAATTCACCTTCATGACTTCTTGATTTGCATAAACTGCAACTTTCCTTTGTAATTTCAAATTTCAATAAGTGATGATATAAGTGATGATATAGATAAAGCTGAAGTCCAGGAACAACATATATTCCTGAATTATATATAATGATATAGTTTTAATATAAGTTAAAGCTGTATGCACATGTACAATTGTACATGTGTATATAACAGTGTACTTTCAAAATTTTATTTCTTTTTTGCTAGTCAACATATTCATGATATTCTCCCACAAAGGTCATCAAGAGTCACTTTGGTGTGGCCTTATTTGTGTCATTCCTTTTTCCTCACCACAGCTGTCCCTGATGACGAGATCACGTCCCTCCTGAAGCACCACATCCATCATGAAGAACGGATGAGCTCGCAGCCTGGCATGGCGCTGCCGCTCCGCTTCCTCCCCCTGCAAACAACACCAAATCAGACACAACATGAGTCATACCATGTAGAAGATAACGATATCACTCGCCTGACTTCATTAATTTTATAGGAAAAAAGTAAATGTTGTAACCTTGGAGCTATATGCTGTATACAGCCACACACACATTCATAATCTGCCTCATTCAATAAAGCCACTTTTCCCAAGCCTGGTCTCATACTGTACTCTCATTTCACTCATGTAAGGTTCTGCATACTAAGAACTACACAACATCTATCATCTGTCCATATGTGACAAAGACTTCATTGGGAAAAATTTAAAGGACCAGTACATCTTACTCAGTTTACATGTTTTAATTTTCTTGACATATACATCACATTTCAAAAGCACAGGGCTTAACTATCTTGGTAATGTCTACATATACATGGACTATATATTAATATTCCAATGGAATATATATATATCTATGTACACTGTACATAATGATGCATATGAATATGATGCATAAGTAATTAAAACATACTGTAAATATCTTCTTCACTGCTGTTTCTTCAATAATTTTCAAGATTTACAAACCCATGCCATTAATAATACTGGCTTGTTTATAAGACAAAATGAACATTTTCTTTTTTAAATTTTATTTCCACAAATGTGTTTATAAATTGGTTACCATTATCTTTTTTGTTGTAAATCTATGGCTTTATTGCTTCAATAAATGTGAACTGAATGCATTTTCCCATGTGATTACATGTATAACCTTGTCAAGTTAAGATGGCACATGATTTCTGTGCTGATATATGTCCAACAAACTGGTTGATATACATGTATACCAGCTTGGTTGCTCTTCATAAATTTGTCTATCGTGTTTGCACTTTTAGCAAACCAACGTTGCCTGTACTAGCGATACACATTTTTATGTGAACCCAGAATCAGTTAATCCAGAATCCGGCCTAAAGTCGGCTTTCAACCTCTCAAGGTCATATCACCATCGGTGGTGTATGCAGGTGCATGCGGGTGTAGGCGTGGTGACTTGATTTGGACATGTCTTGTTTGGGCCGAAAACGATCTACGCCTTACAATTTTGAGGTGCCAAGCCTATAATGACTCAGTTCCACCACAGGTGAGCAGAAGGAATTATACTCAGACCAGTCTGACTCCGAGCCAGCCAGTCATTTGTTGAACTCATCAAGTGCCAAGCTGAGATCGAGGCACAAACCTCCCAGTTTTTATCTCTTTGGTGTGACGCAGGGGGGATCAAACCCTGGCCTGCCACACCCCAAGCAGACCCTTTTACCACTAGGCTACAGAAGCAGCTCTTAATTGCTGAGAGTCGGAAATAAATTTTCAAAATTTTACAATGATTGTTTTGGTCACCATATCTTGATGATCAGCCAGGAAAGCAATTCACGTGAAACCTGCTCTGTGCGGTGCAGAGTGTACAAGCCTGATCATCTCCATAAATGGATTTGTGATGCTATATGTATGTAGGGTATAAATTAAGCATTATAACCAAGATAATAACCACAATAACTCAGGCAGTAGGTGATGGGAAATGATTACTCCAGCAACATAAAGGGCAACTGCTTGTTAGTCATATACTGTGAGAGGTTTTTTGTATGTATTGGCGTACCGCAAAATTTATTTGGCAACCACTGGTATTTGATGCACCAGTACATGTACATCTACAGTCAATGGCAAGTATTTTAAACCTTGGCAGCTAGAGGAAATTTCCTGACCATACCTGAATGCAGAAGACATCAAAGTTGCAAAAATGGTGGAGGCCCATAACTGGTCGAAGCTACATACATGTATATGTACATGTATGTACAATGGCAATTTTCATGATTTTGTGATGTAAAGGGCACCACATGACAAAGGCTATGTAGTTTGGCTTTATTTACCTTTATATGAAACTGACTTTTCATATTGCAGGTTTGTGGCGTGAAAGACTCCTTGTACCATGTATACTGACACGAACATGATAAAGTATCGGATCATGCCTCATTTGTCAAGGGAAAAATTATGGCACTAGTACTGCATCATGAACACTGATGCATGCCATCCCGGGCATGCCATGGACCGTTCCATGAAATACCGGTGTGTCCGGGCCCTGGCGACTGACTTTGGGATATGGCCTAAGTGTTCAAGACCTAGACAGTTGTACAATAATAACATAACGGGTACATACATTCGCCCTTATAGTGCATGTATAGGGGTACACATGGTACATATTGGGTTAAAATCGAATCGTGCAAACCGGTCATTTTGGCAAATCGATAGAGTGAACCGACCAAATTCTTATCTTGCGAGTCACGATCTGCACTCCTCACTAAAGAGCGATTAGCAATTTGGTGCCCCTGTTATATGCAGCTGCCGATAACTGACCCAGCCCACGTATAAAACTACGATCTGATGAGCCAGTCTATTAAAGAGTACCGGTACATGATCTGCGAATCGCAATTGCTGTTAAATATCGATATACGATCATATAGGGGTCTTAAATAGTGATCTGTGATTATTTAAGTTCTATGTTAAAAAAACTTGAATCGCGGAATATTTTACAGACCCATGTGTACCCCTATGTAGATCCAAACTGATCAGGTTTTGTGCACCACAACCATCACAGTCCCCATTGTCCCCAGTACAATGTGGACATATGCATGATATGAAAGAAACCATCAATCTTCCCAGTGAATCTAATCTCCAGACAGCAGACAGACACTTCAAGAAAGACCGGACACCTTTAGAAGGAACTAAAGACACCCAATGGGTGCAATTAGCTGCATGAGCTGAGGTTGGTTGAACGAAGGATATGAAATTTTCAATAGCAATGAGATCATGCTTTAACTCTATCTGCAAGGCGGGGGGGGGGGGGGGGGTTTAAAACACTCATGGTGATATAAACGAATGCAAGTTGGATTAGGGGGTGTTTGCAGGTGTATGC
>JAAUYG010071455.1_pt1 | contig 21757 bp, 11 predicted proteins | sample 7278091 | NCBI WGS metagenome assembly JAAUYG01 (sample SAMN14350201, study PRJNA611818) | marine sediment metagenome | isolation source: surface marine sediment (0.6m) | place: French Polynesia: Moorea | collected 2018-08
TAAGCAGCTTAATGTGGGCATAACAAGATGTACCACAAATACAGTCCTTCCCGACCGCCAGAAAACACTGTGTGCTAGAAGCTTGCACTAGCTGTTACACCATCGCGTTCACAATAAACAGATTTGTAGAGTTATTTGAAAATACATACTTTAATTAATGTTTTTTCGCAAAACAACCATTTGATAAAAAACGACGTATGCTCAAAAAGTTTAATTTAATATATTACCTCGCAGTGCAACCGCATTTAATATTTCATCTAGTCATTGCCGTAATAGATGCTTGCAGGGTAATTTTGCTTTCCTTTCATGATGTCGGGGATTACACCCATTTCATTTTTAAAGATGAAATCGTACAGAAAAATGCCAAAATATTATGTCAGAATTTCAGACATTGTTTACTACAAATTGCTGTCTTCGAATTAAATCTATGGCTACTATTGGTAGTCAAAGTAGCAAGTTAAGAACATTAATGTTAATTAGAAAGGACGCCTATGCAAGTCAAATATGCATGTTTTCGGCTGTATTTATATACAATACACATTAAAAATTAAAAACCCAAACTAGAATTTGGTATGTGCGCCTAATAACACTCTAAACGCTAAAGCACATCTCATTACCACTGATGTGCATATTCGCGCAGTGGTAATCAGTTATATTATAACTTTTGACCTGTAAGAAGTTACAATTCTTTTTCCCTTTTTTATTTGTTTACAATACGCACAGGAACAGTATGGCTAACTATACTTGAGCTACACAATTATAATACTGACATTCAGTAACGTCATATATATATAGCATGCACACACGGGAACAGTTCCAAATGGCTACAGTTAGTCCAGGTCATGGTCCCGGAGGATGTCATTGTCAATATTAGGGCCAACAATGTTTAGGAACTACTCCAGACACGGCTGTCCGTTTAGCTGGGATGCGGCCGCTCTCCACCGTCTCTCCCTCGTGGTGACGCAGGGACATTGCAGGGGTCGGCCTAATAGTGATATGCCGATGGGGTAAATTTAGCAGGAACTTTCCTCAGTCTCTTCAGTGGATGCTGTTCTGGTGATCCAGGATGCCGTCGACGCTCTTGAGTGCAAAGCTTGAGCTTTGACTGTTGTAACGGCACACGTCGGACTATATGTGGCATTTGGAGTGTTGGTGCTGCCTGCGACTGGGGGTCCTGTGACTGGGGTTCAGGTTGTGGGTCACCTCTGGGCGGCAACTGGGGTTCACCGTGTTCACCGTGTTGGTGTGGGTGCTGGTCAGGGTGACCCTGGGGGTGAGCCCGTTGCTTGGGGACAGGGCATGGCTGGGGTCAAGCTTTGGCTCTGGGTCTGCGGGCTCCTGTGGGTGAGCCTCTGCCCATGGCCGTTTGGCGACCCCCACCCTCGGTCGAGGGACAGGTTATGGCCGGGGTTCATTGGCTATTGCCACTAATGGGGGGTGATGAGGCTGTTCTTGTTCAGGCAGGGGGTTGGTTGTGGCCGGAGTAAAGGCTCTACCAGCGGCTGGGGAGAACGCCCTTCCGGTTGGGGGGGAAGCTCCACCCTTTGAGGGGAGGCACGCAGCTCAGAAGGCCCCGGGTTAGGTTCCTCCAGCAGTTGTTCTTCTGGACCATGCTCCACTGGAAACGGGGGCATGGCTTCATACTGAGCGGCATCGTTATCCAATATATTTGCCTGCTCCACTTCAGGTTGGGGACGCATCTGAAATATAAATGTAACTTTCAGATTCGAGCCTCTCAATAATATATTTTTTTTTCAATTTAGACTACCACTATTCTAAGACAGTTATCATTCATAACTTTTACATTAAAAGCTAACTTATAGACACAAAATACTGCACATAATATCAGCTAAATAACAACGTTCACACAAAGGAAGCAGGTATACATGTAACTGTTACCTCAATACTTTGACCAAAGTGTTCGTAACCAGCCACAACGATCCGTCTCAGCTGCTGCAGAGTAACCCCCGCTTGAATTCCCCAAGCCGTCCATGGAACCTCCCCTGGCCACCACACAGGCTTCTTTGTTGGGTCTCCCCATCCAATTTTCCGCTGAAACCCCCCAAAGGACACCCTGACGACGCCAAGGGCCAGGTTCTTTATGGACTGAAAGTTTCTTTCATGAAGGGGCGGCTTTAGCTCTGGGAGAAGCAAACGGCCGTCTACAGCGTCACTGTCAGCGTCTAAAGATGTTTCTCGGAAATCAGCTCTGCCAAAGATCGCCTGTTTGTGAGCATTCACAAATAGCAAGACTCCCATATGTATTCAGTCCTCCTTGGGGCGTACTGTACACTGCAGCTGTTGGGAGTCCCCATCCTCTTAAGTTTGTCAATTTGTGTACGGAGAGCATGTATAGCTGCCTCGACATCCCTTTTTCTCACCATTGTGATCTGGTAATCATGGTAATGACAGCGGCCGGATTGATGATCTTAAGAACCCATTCCTTTTATTTATCATGGCTGCCCTATAGATGTACCCACTTGCCATTGGCCAGGTGCTGTTGTCATGTGCCTTTTTCGGGCAAGCTTGATACTTGTTTATGATTGGTCGATCCATTACACGGATTGCCAACCCACTGTGCCCGTAGGTTGTGCCATTATTCTTCATGAAGATTATTTATGTAATTGTTATTTATAGAAGCCAATAACGAGTGTATTAAATTGCATTACATGAACTTGTCATGGAAAAGAGCAAATGTCAGAGAAACATACATGACGTGCAGTTTAAGTCTTGCAAGGGATGGCACTAAAATCATTCAGTAAACTGGGTCATCTTGTCTCGGTTACGTAGAGCCAAGAAAACAGCCGTGTGTATGATGAGGTTTCCTGGGCCCATGTACGTTAGCTGGGTTGCTACCGGTAAACGCTGAAGAGCTGTATTAGCCTGTTCGTTGGCTTGGCTGCAATATCTTTGTCGGCAGCGTACATGTCCATCGAGTAGCCCACGGTGCATGCAACATGACCAACTCTGTAGTGCAGTCTATCCACCATAAATCGCGTGTCCCTAAACCTACTAGTAGTGGGCTCCCGCTTCAAAGCATAGAGATGAAGATGACAAGCATTGTCATATATAAGCAATCTCGGCATCTTTTTGAAGCAGCGCAGCAGAATGTCAAAGGCTGTCTTTGGCGATTCCACGGAAGCCATCACTTGAAATCCCTGGCAAATTCCATGACGGCAGAACATGGTAAAGATGCCTGAAATTAAAAAAGCACAGGTGTTTATTAAGTTTATCTAATTTTACAAATTAGGTTAATTTCTAAGTAATAAAGAAAGGGAGGGCCGGATCTAGACCGATTTCACCGCCCGGTCCTGCAACTCAAGTGAAAATGCGTAATGCATGATCGTGCCCAAATCTGAGAAAGACCCCCTAATCATGGATTTTTACTTCGTTTTGGTCCCATATTTAGCTTTCTTCAAGGAAAAGTTTAGGGTAAAATGTATACCCTATTTTCTAATGTCAAGGAGTTTTGCGCGGGAACCGTGGTAGTTTAGGTGTTTAATTGGATTTGTAGGGATCACATAGCCAAATACTAAAAGAATTCCCATGTGGCTAAAAGAATTGGTTGGCTTTTAGCCACAGTGGCTAAACACTTAAATTTTACCTTATATACATGATATATTGTACATATTTTATGTACCAGTAGTTGACATGTATCAGTACTATAAATTCTGGTATGGATTGATAGTTGTCAATTATGTTATTTGGATGGCTAACAACAAATTAGCCAAATAGAAAAATTAAAGCATGTATGTTCAGAATCTTTTTATACAAATTTAATACTGTTGACCCCTTTTACAAACATACATGTAGTCTGTGGCTCAACAAACGTATATGTGGCTAAAAGAAAAGATACCCTTTAGCCATGTTGTTAGCCATAGTGGCTAACCAGGGAAATTTCCTAGTGCCAGCCCAGGTATAATCATTGTGGTAAGTGTATAGGACATCAAACAAGCTGTTGACTTGAAGATCAACAGCTTTTCCCACCAATTGGTTTAAAATACACCCTATTAATTCATGTAAATTATATGAAATTACTGATGGAGACTTTCTTCTCTCTGTGTCTTTCAAGGGGCTGGCAAGGCTTAGTGGCTTATGGCTGCCAGAACTGTGTTACGGTTATTGACCCGGCCTCCTTGCAGGTATGTTGAGCATTTACTGCTTTATGTTATCTAATATTCATTATGTGCATAGTTGTGCAAATAATTATAGGTGTTTTTGATATATTTATGCCTTTTTTGTTAAAAAAAAAAAGTGATTTCTTGACACAGATACTTATTAATATCTTAGTCTGTGTTAAACTGTGTACACCGTATTACTAGTAAAATAGTGATATAGACATGTCACATTAAATTACGGTAAGTTCAGATTGATACCATATATTCACAATGTTATGGCAAGTAGTATATACCAGTAAATACTATCATGATTGTATGCTGATGTCTGTTTGTCTTAGCAGTATAATCAAAGACGATACATCCGTGTAATATCTTTGGTCTAATGTTGTAAATGTGTTCATATGAGTTGTAAATGAATTACTTTGCTGTGTACATTGTGTTTAGGTGATACAGACGCTGGATAAACACAAGGGTTATGTGGTTAAGGTAAGTCCAGCTAAAATATATTCTTTGCATACTAATATGAAATGTATGTTGGGTCAGCAATTTTAATTATGGGCTTGATCAGTTCAATTCGTTTGTGTTACACTGTCAGGCTGTTTGTGTATGTGCCAATTTTCTGTTGCGCATATGATAGATGTACGTACATAATTAGTCCCTTTCTAATAAGGCGCCTGTTTGCCAAGAAACTGTGACCACATTAGACTAATACCAGCATCCGGGTCTTGTCATGAGTAAAATACACCTTACAATGTATAATTCATTAAAATGTATAATTCTTATTGCAATCAAATTTGGATACATACGATTTCCTTTATTTTACTGTATGTTAAAAAATGATAACACCTATATATATTTTTAAACGTACATTTTATTCTATAATTTAAAATATGTGTTTTGTAATTATTTTCTACTATATTTCATTCTGTGCTTGGTCCAACCATTATTTGACCTGGCCTGCTAGGTGAAATGGTGTCGTGAGAATTACCATCATGACTTGGCCAGCCCTTATACCTTGCGTCTAGCGTCTGCCGACTATAACGGCAAGATTATCGTCTGGGATGTGGTCCAGGCGTCGATCCGAGCCGAGTTTGCGGATGGCAGTAAACCAGTTACTGGTAAGGCTAGGAAATTGGCAAGGTCAAATTGATAGTAATCGCTGCATATCAAGTTTACCCATTCAACCACCAAAGCTGTAGTTTTTAATGGAAGGTGGTCTTTAGAAGAAGGGATATTTATATCAAAATACAAGTTAAGTGGTGTCACTAATGCGTTATGGCTGGTCTTAAAGTAGTAGGTAATCTTAAAATATAGGTGTCTTAAAGCATAAGGATCATTATATTGAGAGATGGAATTGATATGCACACTCGTTCCGAATAATCAATCATTTACATATACTCTTTTTATGGCTATAATTGTTATCACACCTCACCTCCTTAACAGAACTACCGAGGCATAAATTTCTATAAGCACTAATATGTATCAATTAGACCATGTTTTGTTGATGTGATCTCCATACAAGCTTTCCACTTCTGCAGCTTATATGCAAATTATTTTGATTGATGGAATGCCTAATTTGCATATTCATATTTTCAGACCTGGAATGGCTGAGTAGCCAGGATGCGTCACATGACCTGCTGGCCGCGCTGCACCCCCCGCACTCCCTCATACTGTGGAACGCAGCCACAGGCACCAAACTGTGGAAGAAAACCTACACTGAAGTTCTTACCTCCTTCAGTTTTGACCCCTTTGAATCATCAAGATTAGCATGTATGTATCTGTTATGTTAACGTAAAGAAGGGATTATTAATATCATTGTCCTATTTAACAGACAGTAGTGCCCCTCTAATAAGGACACCCCTTCCGCCAAATAATTCTGTTCTTATTAGAGAGGGGTCCTTTGGTGAGAGGGACGCTCAAAGGCATTGATAGTACTTGCTGCCAAATTATTCTGTCCTGATTAGAGAAGTGTCCTTCGGTGAGAGTGTCCTTTAAGAGACATGAGAGAGGGACCACGGTGCTGGTAGATAGAATTTTTTTTACAAGGAAGATAACATATTTCTCTTCAAAGGTACAATGAATATTTTCTGTTTTTTAGAGGGATGGGGTATTTAAAATTGTAAATTAATCCTGTCATCACTGTTGATGTGAATGAATATTTTCTCAACCTTTACATGTGCTGATAATGGTATTGCAGCATAAAAACGTTTTCCTTGTCAACCTTTGGACATACATGTGTAAATATTTTCCATTGTCTGTTCAGATGTTAATTACATACATGTACATATATATGTCGATCTTATGTTTCCTTATCCTCAGTCCTCGGCCAGGATTCCATCATCTTTGTGGATGACTTCTCGGTGTCCAAAGTGCCATCTAGTAATGGAAAGAAGTACTACATTTCCAGTCCCAGTGGTGCGTAAGGGAACAGCTTGTCATATAAATTTGGACTTACTACCAGGAATAGTACATTGTGTGATAGTTTTATGTACAACAGTCCTGTTTTTTTCCAAAAATTGCATCCTTATTAATAGAGGTGGCCTACAATGAAAAATGAAATGTGTTTATAATACATGTACAGTGAAACGTGTATATAGAGACCACCCTAGGGACTGAAAAAATGTGGTCCTTATACACAGGTGGTCTTTATATGCAGGTTCAATAGCATGGAAAGTATACACCTGAGGACCTGTAAAATGTGATCTTTATAAGCAGGTAGTCTTTATATACAGGTGGTCTTTAGAGCAGGTTTGACTGTACATGTAATAGTGGTAGTGTCTGGCACACTTTTTGGATTATTTTTGTAAGATCAGACCTCCATGTTAGACTGTCATGAAAACTTAGGTGAAGATGAAGGCGAGACTTAGATTTGAACCCTGGTCTATTCTGTTAGAGAAAAATGTCTAAATGACATGTAGCATACAAAATGAGCAGCTCTACTGCTTCTGCCACCACGTGTGCCAGTAAGGTGGGCCTCTGTGCTGGCATTTCAACAATACGCAGTCTATGCACCCATGTAGTAAAAGGCATTGCTGCCTCCCATTATTGATGAGTTATATTCATACAGATGTAATGTGCATTGGCAAGTTCTATGGTGATGTCTTACATGGAGGGATTATCTTTGGTAATACGGTGGACTGTGTGGAATGTTGTGTACCAAGGGAGGGACTGTTCTGTATATGTCTATCAGCTACCTGGTACTTGGGATCATAACCAATAATAATAAATAATGTGGTCATTGGTACTCTATTTGCAGGTACAAATGTGCTAATAGTAATAAACATTTTCCTAAAATGTGTCATCTCTAAAAATAGCAGCCACCATCATTCATGGCACACCCCCCCCCCCCCCCAACCTGATTTTGTTCTGTCAGTTGGTATGTTGTATGTAGTGAAGCCTGTATATAAAGACCACCCTAGGGACCAACAAAATGTGGTCCCTATACACAGGTCGGTCTTTATTTGCAGGTTGAATAACATGGACAATACACCCCTGATATCCTGTAAAATGAGGTCTTTATAAGCAGGTTGTCTCTATATACAGGTGGTCTTTAGAGCAGGTTTGACTGTATATTCATGATATTAAGTTTGGTGTTGTCTGTCTCTATTTCAGGCAGTAGCAACATTAGCAGCTCTAGCAGTGCTGAGAAACTGGCTGACAAGAAAACTCCCAGACAGACGCTGTCCAAAAGGGTGACAAACATATTGGTGGGCGAGTCTAACAAGAGGTACCTATGTCACGGGTAGATGATGTAAGGGTAGTCAATGGTTCATAGCATCCTCAATCTGGTTTAAGGTGTGGATATTAGAACAGTACATGTACCAGCATACAAATTTCACATAAGGTTTTTCTAGCTCATTTTATGCAGTTGATTGTTTGACTCAGGGACACATTTAATACTTTGGCACCCCGGTACATGATAAAATTGCCAGTGTTTGAGCCAGTATTACCCAGAATGCAATATACAAGCCTCCGCACAGTATCAACTACGTTGTTTGAACTCTATCGTAGTTCCAGGGCCCCAGGCGAAGACCAAGCCTCCCTGAATGAGTGTATGCAGCTGGCGTACCACCAGGCGTGCCGCCATCACCTGATTCTGCTCTACCCGCGGGAAATCCTGCTGCTGGATCTGGATATCAACCAGACGGTGGGAGTGATCCCTATGGAAAGGACCGGATCTCCCTATGTCCAGGTTAGGGACAGTACATTTCTGGACAATCATTTCTGGACAGTTCCTGTGAAATAAAAATAATTCGAAATTATATTTGGAAATACAGATTGTAATACAGTAGTCCCTCTATTTTAAGACCACCCTTGATTATGTGACCGCTTGATTTAGTCCCAAAGGCCCATTTCCTGTGTTAAATGACCTTTATTTTAAGAGCACCTGCAATATAAGACAACATTCTCTTGGTCCCATGGGTGGTCTTATAATAGAGGTACCACTGTATTAGGGCATTGCGTTGTTAGTGACAATAAATTTCTGAACAATCATTTATGGACAATTTCTGTTAAATAAAAATAATTTGAAATTTTATTTGGAAATTCAGATTGTGGTATTAGAGCATTACATTGTACATTGTTTGATTTGTCGGTGAGAGGTTACACCTGAACTATTTGGCTCATTACTTGGTTACACCTGAAACATTCAGCTTATTACTTCATTGTTGTGCGTTGTGAACGGTGTTGTTCCATGAGGCAAGATTGGACTTGGTTCAATTACAGTGGTCCCTACAATTTAAGACCCCTCTATGTAACAATTCCCTGCATTTTAAGACCGGATATCAGACACCGCTTGTATATTTTCAGTATAAACATCCCTCTATGTTAAGACCACCTTCAATTTAAGACCATATATTGCTGGCTGAATGGGCAGTCTTAAATCGCAGGGACTACTGTAATTGCCGGTTTATGTTTCACTGAGGAAGATGTATGAAATAGGGAATTCAGACATGGGAACTCAAGACTTGTTTTTTGCCATATTATTTTTTAAATACACAAAACTGAAGGGCAAGACTACACACACTGGATATTGCATACACAGAAATATAGCAGCACTATCATGATTTCCTGGTTGGCTATTGTGGCTAAAATATCTTTTGTTTTTAGGCAATGGTAATTTAGCTGCATTAAGGTGCCAAATGGCATATTTTAGAGGCAATAAGAATTTAGCTACTATAGATAAAAGCACAATAAATTCTTTTAAGCTCACTGGAATTCCTTAGCATTTGGCTACGAGTTTTGCCTATGCTTGGATTTGATTTCTTCCAAGTTGTTTTGTTATCACTAATTCCCAGCTGTCACCATATTCTGTAGTTGAAGTTTCTGTGACACACCCAGGTGTTACCGCTGATGCAGCGTGACGTTCTACTGTCGCTCCATGAGAACGGCAGCGTCAGTATCCGTGTCCGACGTCGTCAGCCCCCGGTACCACCCACCCCAGCCCCTGATACAGGTCTGTGTTAGGGTAGGGGGTGGGGAGATGTTCTCATATCAAAAAGAGAATTAAGTTACATAATACAGTCAAGCCTGCTCTAAAGACCACCTGTATATAAAGACCACCGGCTTATAAAGACCACATTTTACAGGTCCCCAGGGGTATACTTTTCATGTTATTGAATCTGCATATAAAGACCACCTCTATAAGCACCACAGTTTGTTGCCCCTAGGGTGGTATTTATATACAAGTTTAACTGTAGTTAAAGTTGTGATTACCGTGGTATTCTCCATATCGCCATATATGGTAATTAATCATTTGAACTTTGATTATTGTGACATTCTCCATATGTGGCAATAATTTAAACCTTGGTTACCGTGGTGTTCTTCATATACCTAGATCCAATTTCATGAATTTCTATCCAGTTTTAACTGTTACATTTACCTCTGTAAAAGTGATAGTAAAAATCCAAGGGTAATATTTTACTGGAATATATTTACTGTATTGCAGAGGAGAGCCTGCCAAACCCCTACCTGGATGTGACCTATGACCTCCGCTGTCAGTCGGACCCACTGAGGGTGACACGTCACAACCGTGTCTATGGTATCACCTGCTGTCCTCGGTCTGAAATGAAGGTCGTCTTGGTGATGAGTGACAGTAGAGTGCTGGTTTGGGAACTTAAAACAGTGGAATATCAGGTAGTTATAAACAGTGGAACCTGGGCCCGAGTTCTTCGAAAATACTTAAGTCTAAGTTTTGACTTAACTCACCAATCCAAGGGAATGGGCTTGGCTAACAATCTGCCTTAATTCAAAACTTAGGCTTAAGTATTTTTGAGAACTCTGGCCCTGAATTAACACTGTCCATGGGAGTACATTGTATTATAAACAAAGCTTAAGTCTAAGTTTTGACTTAAGTGCAAGCCTTTGCTAATCACAGTCACTGTGCCTTAAGTCAAAACTTATTATCTTTTATTGCGAGTCAGGATGGAAGTTAACCGTGAAATGAAATATGTAACAAGAATTAATTCTGATACCAGGGGATTAATGTTACAAGTATCCTATAATCATTATATTACTAAAAATAATCAGAAACAATATCAGCACATTGTAGTGTGACAGCAAGTGGCAAGACTATTTCATGTTCACACAGTATTTAGTTTGGTTGATTTAAATGAAATAATACTTTTAAGAGACATTTTGTGTTTCAGGGAAGTACTGGCCTTCCCGCCCAGACCCCACTGTTCACACCCGGCGAACCACTTCCGCAGGACATAGAGCTTCCTTCCCCTGCCACTAGGGGTCTCAGCACAGGCTTACAGATCAATCCCAGCATTCCTTGCCCCAAAACCTCCCTTTGCGATTTGATTGGTCACACGCAGTCATTCATATCGGAGAATCAGGCCAATCACGGAGTGGCTAACAAACATGGGGTCCTCCTAAAATTCCTATTGGTCGGACTGCTGAATGGCGCCGCCTCCCCGCCAGTGGTCATTAGAATGTGTCCACCCCTCACCACCAAGAATTGGGCTGTCTACAAACCCCTACTGGCACTAGGTATGGATAAATCACGGAAATTATATAAAATAATTTTAAGACCACCCATGGGACCAAGAAAATGTTGTCTTATATTGCAGGTCTTGAAATAAAGGTCATTTAACACAGAAAATTGGCCTTTGGGATCAAATCAAGTGGTCTTATAATCAAGGGTGGTCTTAAAATAGACGGTTGTAAAATAGAGGGACTGCTGTATATAAAATAAATCTTATCAATGGGAAAAGAGAGATTGAAGCACATTGAACTGGCATGGTAACAATATACTGAGATATTATTTTGCAATTTCTTGGCAAAGAGTTGGTCATATTTGAGGGTTCATCCTGGGCTAGAGTTCTCGAAAATACTGAAGTCGAAGTTTTGACTTAAAGTCAGATTCTTGGCCAATCACATTGCTCAGAATGTTGACTTGTTAAGTCAAAACTTAGACTTAAGTATTTCTGAGAACTCCAATTGTGGGTTTCTTTACTGCTTAGTAAACATCCTCTTTACTGTACATATTTAGCTTTTGTATCTTGAAACCTGGAACAGTAGCCACTTCATTGTGAATTATTTCTTGGGGCTAACTGGTTTGTTGTATTTTAATTTCTCCCCCAGGTACCACCACGGGAGCTGTTCAGATCTATAACCTAGCAACCGGGCTGATGAGCCGGGAGTTCAGTGTTCACACATGCACCGTCAGGTGAGAGGGTGACTGGGAAATAAAATCCATTTCTAGCATTTTACAATAATTCTCTTAGCACTTAGGTATTAGATCATTTGGATCATAGAAAAGTGGTCCCCATGGATTTTTAGCCATGAATTTGGATCAGTGATGTCATAACGTGATATCAAAGAAAAAATTGAAAGAAAAAATGCAAAATTAAATATGGAACTAGGCCTATGTAATAGCAGTAAAATATTTGATGTGCTTCATGAAGTTTGAAAGCACCATTTAGTATCTAATGGATCAAGAGTTATAGTATAATAAATGATTTAAGTCCCGAGTTGGTCTTACATCTTGGGCGGGCTTAGGACAGGGTTAACATATTATGACCAGGGCAGTATTTACAGAAACTCCCTGAATGTCAATTAGTGAAGCTAGTCTGATTTCTGTGTGTACCCTCCACCCCTACCAGAGGTATAGAATGGGTCAGCCTGAACAGCTTCCTGTCCTATGCCTATCCTTCGTCTTCTGGTCAAAGCAGTCTAGTCAAGAATGAACTCTTCCTCACTGATATTCAAACTGGTAAGATACATGTGTGTAACCTACATGTATTGATCATTGATATTCATTTGAATTGAATTGAATTGAATTGAATTGATAGAGAATCACTAGTCGTAAATCTCAACGCATTTCTAATGTTGACTTATTCAGTTTCTCCTTCTGAAAATAAAATGGCTAAAGCATAGGAAAAATAAAATTTCCAAGAAAAACTTAAAAAAAACCTTAGAAGTTAAGATATGGCTATTCAAAGTTAAATTTGCTGTAAGGTTAAAATAAAGCCATATATTTATTACAACTCATACAGATGCATCTCAGATTTTAGTTAGACATTGTCATTTACTGTTAATTGTTCAGGTTGTCTGGTATTCTAGAGTTCTTCCTTCTTACAAAATATCAACTCATGCAGAACATACCAAATTTTTACCTAGTTACTATTATATGTATGATAAGTTTTGATTAGTTAAGTTTTCTGGTATTCTAGGTTATTTCCTTCATTAAGCCAACGATTGTTTTGACGTGATAGTTTTGCCAGTTGGTCATTGTTACTTTGTCTTTCCAGGGAAAACTGTTCCCTTCAGACCTCAGAGGGAGGAAGAGTCACCCATTGATGTCATCAAGATCTCCTATCTCAAGTAAGACTGCCAACCTGAAAACCTATTCATGTATACATGTATTAATAACATGTATTAATGAACATGTATTAATAATATATCTTTATTCGTACTCAAAGTACATTGAATTTGGCAACACTGCTGTATTCTGAAACTGTATCTATCTAGTGATAGTAGCAAGTCCAATACAGTAGTCTACCTCTAATAAGGCCACCGTATTTGTCAAGAAATTGTGGCCACAATAGAGAGGTGACCTTTGGCAATAGGAAGAAGTAAGTGCATTCCTAGTAGCAGCAGTAAATTTTATTGGCCACATTAGGGAGGGTGGCTTCTGTTCAGAGTGGCCACTAAGAGAGGGCCCGCTGCATTGCTGCTGCTGTTATTTGCAGTAATCTATACCACCAAAAACATGTGATACATTTTGCTGTCAGGACTTGTAGCAGTTTGTGCAGTACATGTAAGTTATTATTCAGGTTATTTCTCTGTTTTCAGACAATATTTTGTGGTGGTTTTCAAAGACCGGCCGTTCGAGTTGTGGGACTTACGAACAGGAAGTCTGCTGAGACAGATGCCAAAAAATTTCCCTCATGTTACTGCACTGGTCAGAAACTAACAAAAATTCCTTTAACATGAAAGTAGAATTTTTTGTCAAATGATTGCAATGTTAGATGCTTAGTCTAGCATTTGTTTCGGTACTGAGCTAGCGTTCCAACATATGAACATGTTTTCTGTGATGTTAAATAGATTACGGCCGCTGGGGTTTTCAAACTGCTCAAGTCTTAAGTTTTCTACTTGATTCAGATTCTTATTCAATCGCACTACTCGTAATACAGACTTAAGCCAAATCTTGGACGTAAATATTTATGGACAATTCTAGTTCTGGTGTGTTTACTTCCACTGCTAGTACAGTGAAACTTGTATATAAAGACCACCCTAGGGACCAACAAAATGTGGTCCTTATACACAGGTGGTCTTTATGTGGAGGTTCAGTAACATGAAAAGGATACCTCTGGGAACCTGTAAATGTGGTCTTTTAAGTAAGTAGGTGGTCTGTATATACAGGTGGTCTTTAGAGCAGGTTTGATGATACTGGCGTAGTAGTATAGCAATAGACTGATCGGCTATATTTTTTGGTTTCCTCACATGACAAACAAAAACAACAATTTTTTTTTAAAAAAAGGTTAATGCTGGAAATAAGAAAAATGTTTACTTTTTTCAGGAATGGTCCCCCTCACATAACCTGAAAAGCCTGAAGAAGCGTATGACCCAAGATACCTCGGCTGGGTTAGGTCATTCCCAGGTGGATCTGACGACATCCGGGGCCGGATCAGCTGTTCTGGAGCCTACACCAGGGTAAGGATAATAACATCCTTGTTATTGGGAAACCATTCACACTTAACAAGGGGCTTCTAGGCATAAAGGGACAGTTTCCAGGAAAACCTTAATGTCCAAAATTTATCTTAAACATGCAAAAAGACTGTGGTTTGCCAAGATGATTACAGCTCTTTGTGACCCTAAGAACAGTAGTCATATTGAAAAACCATTGTCTTTTGCAGCTCAAGATAAGTTTTGGACTTAAGATATTTTAAGAAACTGAAGCAAGGACCTCTACAGTAAAACTTGGATGAAAAAATACGGCCTTCTACTACAAAATATGGTCTATCCTCTTCTTAGACAGGTAACCTTATGTGACAAAATAGTGATGTGACAAAATGGTGACAAGTTGTAAAAATATATACACGGTGGTCCCCCAATTTTGCAGCCCATTTCTTTAAAGACCACCTTAATTATAAAGACTTCAAATGATCCCAAAGTACAATTTTGTGCACAGTTGAGCCCTTATTTTAAGAACACCAGTAGTATAAGACCACTTTTTTGTGGTCCCATGGGTGGTCTTACAATAGAGGGACCACTGTACTGCAACCAGTGATATCAGAGTTAGGAGTCAGTCATGGTAGAAGTCTCTCAAGACAGGTTTCATTCAGTCGTAATCCTGACTCTTGATTTCCAGGAGATCTGATGGAAAGGGCGCACCATCCAGTATGACTGTACGGGAGCACTTTGTGTTTACCGACGCCGATGGCCTGCTGTACCACTTCATAGTGGAGGGCAACATGATAAAAGATGGCTCCAAAATACCACCTGATGTGAGGATAAGTGGATTGACCCCAAACTATATACAGTGCAACCCTCGAGTGACCTTGAATTTGATCTTTGAAGGTCACTCAAGGTCAAGGTCAGAGTGGTCTCAATAATGTGGTAGTCTTAATTCTGAAATAATATAACACTGGGACCAGTTTCTGGAAAGAATCTCAAGTCTGGAAATGGACTTAAGTTCCATAATTGCCATGGCAACCACTGCCTTCCATGCTTAAGATTTCTAGTAGATATAAGATTTGTCAGAAGCTGTCTCCTGGTGTATTACCTTTGGTTATTCAGTGAATGCATGGCCTTAGTAGTGGGGTAGTCTTATTTGTGGGTGGTTTTCACTGGGGTTACACTATGCATATGCAAATGAAGAAAATTAAAAAAAAATTAAAAACTTAGTCTATGATTAATTAAAAAAATGGGGATATAATCCAATGTTTATGGGTATAATCCAGTGATACATATAACTCTGTGTGTTCAAGCAGACCAAAGTCAAGTTAAAATGAATTGGAATGATACTTGTAAGAGATATAAAGTAAGCAATCACCAATCCTGTACAGATCGCAGAAATTTACGTTACCATACTGAGTAGTGGAATATATTGTGTAAGTTCAATATGAAATAAAGCCCTCTTTATTGACAGAAGTAGTAGTAATAACTTGATCAGTTTAGCAAGCTCGGCTATTTGGCAAGGATGTATGTATTTATCATATTTGCTTTTATTGTGGATCTGCATTTTTTGTTGAGATAATCACTGATAATTGTGTATAAAAGATGACTACTCTGTTTTGTACATGTAGACGTATTACACGAAATCGGACGAGGTGAGATGAAGTTGTGTATATATACAATTGTTAATGCTTGTTGCGGAGTGCTGTAGATCGAGTTACTACTGGTGTATAACTGAATAAGAGGACAGATAAAGTGCAGATGGACAAAAGAAAGTGCATTAAAGCAGAAGAAGAAGAAACATGTGGAAGAGAAAAACATTTAATCACAATTAAGCTTCAAATCCAAGCAGTTGGGGTAGACCAGCATCTTAATGTTACTACACTCATAGAAGCACCCAAGAAGAAATCTGTGATATTTTGCAGCATTTGTGCTGTTGTTGATAAAATCAGTGGCAGAACAAATGCTGCAAAATCTGATGCTTTTACAGTGTGCGTTTCAAGTACTTTTTAATCTGCTGTATTTGCCAACAGTACATGCGTAACAAGATCCAAGATGAAAAGAAAAATGTGAAAAAGAAAGTTTTTGCGTGTTTATCCCTTTGTAAAGTTTTTGTTAGTGTTTGCAGGAATGTTTTGAGTTCTGTTTGAACATTCTGTACATGGGGATTGTGCTTGGTTGTGGTGAGCGAACTGATGTTTTTGTTGCATAAATATGTGGGAAAATCGAGTTGTTCATGCATCAATAATAAAGGGCTGGCCAGGGAAAACTTTATTACGTTTCATATCAATTACATTTTATGTAAATTTTATTACTCCGCTTTAATATTCCAGTTTATCTAGTGCATTTTTATGAGAAATTTTATGTGAAAGATTTTGATAAATGCAGATGAATTTGAGTGCTAAAGTAAATGCGTGTACAGTACTTGACCTCAAGAAAGCTAAAATGCTATTTAAATCAATACTGTACAATGTGCATAGTGTTTGGAACTGAAGTAAGAAGAACTGTATATAGGGCTCTAAATTCCTATGTGACGAGGATGCACTATGATTTACATGAAAGAAATAACATTCTAGTGATCATGGCGTAATGTTACTGATTTGGTTTGTACGTCTACACGGACACCTCCGATTAAAGACCACCCATGGAAAATGGTCTTATTTCTCAGACTCCTAAACATTAAAAGTGCACTTTTTGTACTGTTGGGAAGTGGTCTTTATTCTGAGGTGCTCTTTATTCTGAGGTAGTCGCTAGGTGCAGTTCCCCTGTGTTTACCCTGTTGTTGTTTTCCGTGCCGTAGGGCAGTATGGGTTCCATCACCACGATCGCCTGGAAAGCAGAGACCCTGGTCCTAGGAGATGTGGATGGGAACCTTAACCTGTGGGACCTCAAAGCCCGGGTGTCCAGGTACAGGTCTTCTACCTCAACTTCCTGTCAGAATACCAGTCTTATGCCTTAGTGTGAAATGTATTTGTCCAAGTGCAGTAGCAGTCTATTTTAAAACCTTTTATTTTAAGACCACCTTGATTATAGGACCACCTACATGATCATTGTAGTTCGGCCCCTGACTGAATTAATTCTACAAAACCTTTCTTTTAAGATCAACTGCTGTATAAGACCACACTTTGAAGACCCATGAATTGTTTGGGTAGTCTTAAAATAGAGGGACTACTTTGACCTTCTGAGGTCTCATTTCTCCAGAGATCTGAATATCATACATACTGTGTGTATGTTGTTATTACTCACAAATGTGTTAATGTCATGATATTAGTTTTCTTAAATTTTACATCAATAGAATGACTGATGGACCATTTCTCATTAGTATAACTATAGTGTCAAGAGGAAAATTCACAAGAATTTTTTTTTCTATTTCTCAAACTATCTACATATGGTTTTATGCCTTTAACCTGAATTGTTAGGTTACCAATTTGGCGCAGGTAAGGTCTTGTATAGCACTTGTAAGTGTATATAAGAGAGTTAACTATTACAAAAATAAGTTGGAGGTTTAATGGTAAGTTTTTAAATATGCATGATTTACCGGTGGTTAGGTCTAGCTAATAAACTTGTGACTTTTTTCAGGGTGACTCTTGATGACTGCAGGGTTTTGTTTAATAAAATAGCATATTAAATTCTAGGGAATTGTAGATTCAGGTGGCATAAAACATCACAAATTATATGAAGGTCTGAAAATTTAATAAAACTAGCGATTTTGAAAGCCCCCCTTAGCAGCTCCTTCTCATGTTACAAAATCTATTTGGTATCATGGAAGGAGCAAATTAACCGTGATCTAAGTGACTTAAATCAAAACTTAGATTTAAGTACATGTATTTGTTAGAACCCAGAGAATCCAGAATTACAACCACTTTTGTTAGGATTTGAGTTATCGAAAATAGTTAGCCTAAGTTTTGACTTAAGTCACCAACCTGAGCAATGTGATTGGCTAAGAATCTGACTTAAGTCAGAACTTAGACTTAAGTATTTTCCAGAATTCCAGCCCTGATTTGGTCTTAATTCTGTCGCAGTCGTAAGGCAGACTTACGCTCTTTGATTTAATTTTTTTGTATCAAAAATAATATAATTGTAGCATTTATTTGGTCAGAAGTTTATATCGGTTTATTTAATGCTGGAAATGAATATTTGCCAGTTTGTTTGAAGTGCCAAAATTATATAGTAATTAATTCCCTACAGACATTTCGTGGCTCATCCTTACATGTTTTATCTTCGTTCCTTGTGTTGCAGGGCCATACCTACTCACCGTGGGTGGGTGAGAAAGATCAAGTTTGCCCCGGGGCGAGGCAACATGAAACTTATCGTACTGTACAACGATGGCGCAGATGTGTGGGATGCCAAGGATGTAAGAAACTGAGATTTGAGATTTGTAGCAGGATTGGAAAATATGGGATATGATAGACCTCTGATATTATTATGCACAGCTAATTTGCGTGAAGGCGAAATTGAAAGAAATTTCTTTCATTGGCATCAAAATGGTTGAGAAGAGTAGTTATCTGTATAATACCAGTAACAACAAGCTGACCTGAGTCCTTTCGGCATGTCTCTTGGTTTTGAACATTTTGCTGTGTGTCAAAAGTTCTAAGAAAGGTCTATGACTATTACTTAATAGGTACATGTGGATCTATTCCAGTGAAAAGTTCTCAGAATATGTTGTAATCTGTTATGTACTTCCATCGAAACAAGAAAATAGGAGCTTGTGGCCTAAACATTCAGGAAATTGTATTAAATGGCAGTTAAGGGGCAGTTAAAATAGGTGGAGGTACATAGGTTGGGGGTATACAATGGAGAACCGGGGCAGGTTGCTACAAAATTCTTAAGTCTTGAAAAATAACTTAAGTTCAGGAATGACCTTGGTAGCCATTCTGTGTTTCATGCTTGGATGAATTTTGGATTTAAGAAACCAGTCCAGTGCCTGGACTGATCTATTTGTTATATTGTCGATGTTTGCAGGTTGAACGCATCAGCACGGTCAAGTGTCCGCGCGATTTGCCAAAGGTACAGGATATTGATTGGGCGGCCTCCGATAGACCTGTTCTCTCCTGTGCTGACGGCACTGTACGCGTCATGGATATGCATTTCCTGATTGGTTCCTCCCCTTTCGAGGATGGTCAGCTGACTGGTGAGTGGACTGAGCTAAGATTCACCTAAAATGTTCTCATTGGACAATAACGACTTTGTAGTGTTTTTGTCTGGGAAAGTAGGAATGCAGTTTTCACATTAGTTGCCCAAGAGAGAATGGTGTCAAATTAACATTTACTGTGACAAGAAACTATAAATATTAATTTATTTCTTCAACAGATTATTTGCTCTAAATTACATTATATTTTACTTTATTTTTGCATATTGCTCCATAAACAAGGAAAATTTCAATTTAATCCCCGTAGAATGGCCTCACACAGGATATTAAATTGTAATCTGATAAAAATAATAAAATATTTTATATTTGCTTGTATCTTTCTTCCTAGATCCAGTTCTTTGCCCACATCTGCTACCCCCTAAGGCCTCCATGATGTTGAAAACGCTGATTCAGCACCAGCCGTGGAATGAGGAGTACAGGCTCCACCTGGTGGAGACTGAGGACAACGGCGACATCTGCCGGGTCGTAAACGAAAGTCTGCAAATGATTGACAGGTTAGATAAAAAGCTGTCAATCATTTATTGTCAGTTACAAATGAAGGTTTTATGAAAATGATGATCGACCCAGAGCAACCAGGAGATATTTTTTGTCTAATAAAATTAAAATGTATGTATTAAGGTATAAGAAAGAATAATTAATCATAAATTAGAAATTATTTCATATGACTGACTATCGCAAGCACTTTAAGATTAGTGGTGATTACTAGAGAAGTAAAAACAAGAGTGCAGAAATCTCCAAATTATGCAAAATGAATCTTTCATGAAACAGTACGAAAATAAAACAGGAGCTCAAGGTATTTAAAAGAGATGGCTATTAAAGTTAGGAAATACATAGCGATCAGGGTATTTAAACGAGATGATAGCTAATTTGAGAAATACATATACTGATTAATACGTTTATGTGTATGTCTGTCCATGTTCTTATTTTCCCAGTGACCTGAAAGCTTACCTCCCCAACTGTCACTTTGGAACTGCCCAGAGGAGCCTAATAGCAGCAAGGTACTTGTTTGTGGAGGGGACAGGTAGTTGAGTGCTTATCACAGTTATCGGTACCTTGATGATTTATTGCCTTCATTGAACGCCTGGATTGAATGCACACTATAGGGAAAGAGTGCAATCTTCTTGTTATATAGCTGAAGAAAGATGATAGATTATGAATAATAACCTCTTAAAAATGACCACATACATATCAATTCATAAATGATGGCTAACGTTATTTGCAATGTGTGAAAGATCTATTTTTCTTTGTGTGTAGTCTGGGGAAGTTTTCTTTCTGTTGGTGCTAAAATTCAAGATAACATTGTTCATAACACAAGAATTTTCAAGACCTACAATCCTTCACATCAATTGTGTCGAGGCTTGTATCCCTGCATGGCGCCGGTTTATTAAAAAAAATTAGGTCTGTTACTGATCTTAAGCATGGTTAATACACTGTCATTTATGAACTTAAAGTCCATTTCTGGACTTAAGATTTTTCCAGAAACTGGTTCCTAGGGGAATGTCTCTGTTTGCGCTGTGATTAATTCCTGTCGCTCAAGTTCTCTCTCGGTTTGTTCTCCAATGTCCAGGTTGTTTGGAGATGAATCCGAGGTTCATTTCTGGACGATAGCCTTGCATTACCTGAGAGCCGAGAAGGCCGACCCTCAGAGCAAGGTCAGGATACATATTTGATGATGTAAAGCAGGGCCAGAGTTCTGAGAAATACTTACATTGAAGTTCTGAGGCTTAAGTCAAATTGCTTAGATTTACAACTTAAGTCTCAAAAGTTAGACTTAAGTATTTTCCAGAACTCCGGCTCAGAGTGCATAATAAAGAACAGGAATAAATTCTTCGCACTGTGTTACCAGACCCTCCAGAATTCCACGCCCAGAAAATGCAAATTCTGTATAAAAAAATGAAAATTCTGTGCTCAGAAACTGGGAATTCTCTCCATACCATGGAAAGACAGCTTTTGTGTGATTTTCTCAAATACAGTGATCCCTCTCTTAGTGGCGACTCTCAGCAGAGGCCACCCTCTCTAATGTGGCCACAAATTTGTGGTGCTACTGCTATGAATCATTTACTTCTCCCTCTCACAAAAGGCCTCATCTCTTAATGGTGCCACAATTTCTTGACAAATAGGGTGGCCTTATTAGAAGGGGATTACTGTACCAGTATGTAGATTGAATGAAACCTGAAGTTATGGGAAAATTTAATTAAGATAATTAACTAACTGGTTTGTTAGATGGCATTCGTTCCATTCATTTCATGGAATGGGACGCTAAATTTTGAGATGTGGGAAATAGGTGAATTTGGTTTGTTAAATTCTATGAGTCACTGGTTCTTCTGTATGCATATACATGTAAACTTCACACATTTTGAAAAAA
>JAAUYG010094844.1_pt1 | contig 21722 bp, 17 predicted proteins | sample 7278091 | NCBI WGS metagenome assembly JAAUYG01 (sample SAMN14350201, study PRJNA611818) | marine sediment metagenome | isolation source: surface marine sediment (0.6m) | place: French Polynesia: Moorea | collected 2018-08
ACTTCTAAGTACGTATCATACACTTTGCCGTGCATGGCCACCGCGTGCATTAGCGAACCGACCGCGCCGGATTCGAACCTCCAGGTCGCCATGGTGACGCGTGGGATTCGTTTTTCCAGCGCAATGGTCTCTTCACAGCCGGCAGGGATGGACGACAAGTGCCCGGGTGTATTGGGACCTCTGTCTCGCAGGCATTCTGCCCTTACCGAGCTCATGTTGACCTCTCCGACCAGAAAGCGGGCAAGGTCACAGAAATGGGTCGCCTGCTCCACAATGGGCCCACCACTACGCTGCTTGTCCCACCAGAAGGCGTGGTCCATCTCGCTGTAAGCATTGTAATAGCGGCCGTTGAAGGCCATCACTTGTCCCCCGTGGTCTGCTATTAACTCCTTCATCTTCAAAATGGCGGCATGATACCTGGCAGAAGAAACATTGAAAAAGTCTTCACATTTAGTCACATTTACCAGATAAATCATCGAATAAAGTGCAAAAATAGAGTATCAATATTCTAATATGACTCTTTGAATGGATGTACTGTACTTCGGTTAAGGCTGTGTAACTGCGTTTTACCTAGTATGAGACAGCCCAGAAATGGGTGCTAAACTGTGGTGTGACAACGAGTTAATATGTCACTGTGCTGTAGACAGAAATTATTAACACTAATACACAGAACAAAAAAAAACAAACATTCATACAACAACAACGACGACGACAACGACAGCAACAACAACAGAGAATTGCCTTTTGAAAGCAAACAGAAGCACCTAGATCGTACTTGTCCAGAAATTAATTAGCAGGTGTGATTAGTGCAAGTTTAGTGTTTGTGGCTCAACCTCATAACCTGGCATATCTCAACCTACTAGTCTCCACTTCCAGAGTACATCCTGGACATCCTGCACTACCTGAACATATAAGCCACAGACAGCACGGTTGTGGTCGCGGTCTGTGCGGCTGCCACTCTCTTCTGGTACAACCGGAAATCCTCCCATGGTTCCACCGACAGCGGCTTCTCCACGAACACGTGTATGCCAGCCGCCAGCAGCTTTTCCTCCAAGTTCTTCCCACCGGAAGTGCTGCCTCGATAGGCAGGAGGAACTCCAAGGAGGGCGGCGTCGCAGCGGATCCCGCTGCTGAGGAAGTCATCCGTGGTGGCGTGGACTGTGCAGTCCTTATACAAAAGTCCGGCCTGGGTTGTTTGTCGGGTGCGGAGGACCTGCTGGGCTTTAGGAAGATCTGGATCCACGATGGCCACTATCCTGACACATCCCAGTTTCTCCAGACGACTGGCATGATCCCAGGGCCCCTCGGCCCCTCCGAAATTAATAGCGCCAGCTCCGATGAAAGCTACGTTCAGCGTTTTCTCGGCTACTGACATTTTCTGGAAATAAGTTCAATATGGCACTTGGGAAATCCCCGCAAGGACGTAAATGGTGTGATAAAAATCATATTCTGGAACCTGGATAGTGAATCGTCATTTGTTACAAACCCAAGCCTCATCGACTTCCTGATTCTGTGTATAAAGGAAATAAAGTACTAAATAAAAACTGAGTGCACGTGTCTTTCATTACTCACTCCTATCCTCAACGAAACCACTGGGTTTCGAACAAGAGTTATTTTTGGTTGAGTAAATAAAAGTATCGCATACGATACACGCAGTGTGGTCCAGTGTTTCTGCAAAAAGGATTCGCAATCCCTGCCATGAATGCAATTCAAAGTTAAAATGTCCGGCACAGCTGCATGTTCTCATTTTGGTGAAGGCTTTTTATAATGCTAATAAACTGGCATCACATTCAAGGTTTGTATGGAAGCCGCAAGTTGGGATCAAAACCGCATCATAGTCGATCGAATAATATTAGACATTCGATCATAACTTAAAAAGAAATATTGATAGAGAATCAGATATCTAGCTATCGGCTCAATACTACTTCAGTTTGAAGGCCGATACTGCTCCCGTGATGCTGTTGTCCGAAGTTGGCCTTTGAACCTGAAATTTTACCATCCCCGTAGGCCTACCGGTACTTCAGTGGCCAACACCACGTGTACGCTATATCGGATTTCATCCTATCAGCCTGTATAACAGGGGGCCTTAAATGGTTACTGCATGCCTGAACAGTAGACAGTCATCATGAACATGTAGTGCATGAGCCACATAGGGTAGCTCTACTGGACCCTAGCTCCACTCCCGGCTCCACTAGCCTTCTGAATGCTTGTAGTTGACAAAAAAGCATTAACATAATCAATGCAGAGGTGCTTCAAAGCCAAGCTGTCCACACATACCTGCGATTAATACGATGTGCAACCAGCGTATCGGGTCAGTTCGGATGCCCTTGCTCTCAGTGTGTTAGCTCTTCGACCGTCGTCCGGCAGCTGGGACCGTATTAAAAAAGATCGGAATTTTTCGGCAATCTCCGCTATGCTTCGGGTCAAAATCTAAAGGCTGTGTTGGATTTTTGTATTCGACGAAATTACGAAACGAGGAGACGAAATGAAGTGACGGACCGAAATTGAAGTGAGGAAAACATATTTCGTCGAATGCAGAGAGCCAAATCTAACTTCCCATATGCAGATATGCGGGGCTAAATGCATGCATCTATCTAATATAATTTGTCCGGGGGCCCGGGAGGGGAGATATACTGCAGTTCAAGTGATCGAGGAGGGGCCAACAGTGGCTCCCCACAACGATTTACGCGCCAAAGGACTGGGAAAAAGATACAACACTGTACAAGGAGGATGTCAAATTCTTGTAGGCTATGTTGCATAAGTTATAAGCCCTTCCATACGCTGTTACACCAGGGGACTACTAAGTTGATTGTTTCATTCCCTTTAAAACAATTTTGTCCAAAATATAATAGATTATAATGAGTCTATCAAAAGGTAGGCCTATGTCGTGCCTGTAAACCATATCATTGTGACAGGTGTTTTGAATTACTATTGTCTTTCTGACTTTAAAGATTCTTGTATCTTGACACAAACACAGATTTTCGAAGTATTTAAGTTTTATAACTTACTACATTGAATAAATGCGTGTTTTCCAAAATAAGGACACCCATACGAGAGATAGACATCCAGTCTGACGAACTTCCTGTAACCCGGTACCTATTACTGTCATCGCCCTTGGTCAATATTTTCTCTTGTTGAACCTTTATATTTTGCATTAAGACTACCGACTCAAGTCCTATTTCAAGCGGAGTCATTGCATTGCGATCATTATTGTATGGGATTCCATTGGTGCTGTTTTGACCGCCACACACCGTAGACAACGGCAGAGAATCGATCCTGGCGGAATTACGTCGCTTTACGTTATTATTGTTTTCACATGGATGGTGATGGTGGTGGAATCACAGTTTAACGGCACATCAACACCAAAAGGGTCATACAGTGCCAAAACAGGTGATAATCATTCCAATGTCAATTCAAGTCGCTACAGTCTAAGTACTGCACTGTGTGAGAGCAATTCGCCATCAGGCAAAGTCTGAACAAAATGTCCGACAAGACCTGATACCCAGGGGCGCCACGTGGAGGCTGCTCTCATGCCCCCGTTTTCACATGGATTCTTTTTTTTTTTCTAAACGTTACCACGTTTGACCCCCCCCCCCCTTTTTTTTTGGCTCGTGTTTCCTGTGGCAGGTCTCAGAGATTCCTGTGGTGGTGTGGTGGGGCGTGGTACCCGGATCTTCTGTTGGGATCTCGGCTTTTCATTACTTCTGCCTACCGGTATATTAAAAAGAAGGTCACAAGGTCAAATGGTAACAGGAACGAAGAGATGTGATAAAATAACAGAACAAAACAAAAATCATTTGAAAAGATATTGTTCTTCATGTACTTCATTATCTTGTAAGGTTGCATCCAATTGACTATCGGCTAGGAAACAATATACAGGTTGAACATCGGAACATTCCCGCTTGGTTGACTTCGAATTGATGGACAACGTTCCGGATCAGTAAGCGTCTTATATTTCTCTATAATTGGGTTGTTTCCTCGTATCTCTGACGTATTTACGTCCAATAGAACTCGAGCTTTTGATGACATAGGAGAAGCCTCATTATAAAGTAGAAAAACACAGAGGTTTATAAAAAGGGCGACGGTTTGAAATATCAATGAGATTAAAATTGGTCAGAGTGACAAGATGAAGGCCAAGGTATTGCTTATGTTGTTGGTTGTGTTGGTATGCTTGACTGTCGCAGCAGCAGGACGGAGTGGACAAGGCGGCTGTGGCGGTGCAGCTGACCCGGACCCTGTTGGACAGGGGAATAATAGCAAGAAAGGTGGCAGAAGTGGACGGGGATCTGCGGTACAGGCTAGCGACCAGAAAGTTAATGGAAGAGCGGGCAGTCCCAGAAAGAATAACAGACAGAGACAACCTGGCAGACAGACGGACAACGCTAGCAGGCAGGGACCGCAGGCTGCACGTCTCGAACAGAACGGTGGCAGGGCAGAGGATCAGAAACAAAAGGACGGCTATGGTGAACACACAAGGTATGGACAGGAATCCCAGCAAGCGAAGGGTAGCAGTCAGGGATCACCTGGCGGAGCGGAACCAGAGAGGGATAGCGACAAAGGAGAGGACAAGCAAACCACTGCGTCGCAGGTGCAAGATAACGTAACCGAAGCGGTAAGTTCCGTGCTGGTAGTATGAACTCAAGAAAAATATTAACGTATAGCACACCGTTCAGTTCTATCCCTGGCCAGCAAGTGTTCCATCAGCCCAGTTGTATGTGGAATGGCGCATTACAAATCTAATGATTGATTGATTGATTGATTGATTGATTGATTGATTGAAGTGCTCCAATTTGACGACCAGCGCATAGTTGGGGATTTTAGATCGGGTGAGACAAAATACAACATGTATGCATATGTATATAGCGATCTTCACATTCCAACCCAGGTTGCTCTGGCTTAAGAAATTTCTAGGCTAGGCTGTAACACACTGACTTCCCATGGCTGTGTCAATCGGCACGTGTATACATTTACCTCGAGACAAAATGAGGAAAACCAAGATGAAGGTGTCATGTTGGAATATGAGACCCCATTCTGGAATGAAACGCCACAAATAAGGATCCTTATCAGGAGTTCCATTCTTGAATTGGGTGGCATTCCTACGTAATTTATAACATCGATAAGATAACAATTTCCAGTTATCTGCCGTGACCTGGGATCACAATGCTACTTTGAATAGGATCGGAATATTACATTCAATGAAATTACCAGTCGACTAAAGGCATCTACCAGTGCAAACCGCCCTTTTTGTCATTAAAACGCGTTCAGGTCTTTACGGTTCTTTACCTGTCCAGATAACTGCTATTTTTGTGCTGGAATGCACTAACATCAAAGACCGTATAATCTATATAATACGGTCTTTGCTAACATTATATACACGTTTATATGCCTACCTGCTTGGAACAGAAGTGAAATGAAATATGTTTTAACTTTATATAAATAACCAGGTCGGTATACATACAAAATAAGAATTATTTTGAAATTTCCTGGTCTCAGAAACAGAATTATGTGTCTCTTAACTGAAAAATAGATTCTTGCCTTGTTATTGACTGGGCTACACATCATGTAGGTTTGCTACAATATTGCACCTCGCGATTGATGATCAATATTCCTGAGCACTCTGAGTAGCTATATAGGGCCAAGAATGGTTGAATCTGCGATTTACTATATATCGGGTATGTGTCATGAGAAATTGTACATTATGTTACAGCCTCCAGCCATTTGCCAGTTAAGCATTAACGGGAGGGTGATTTTGAATAACACATGCCCAGATCACCAGGAATGTGTCGAACCAAAGCACTACCCTGTACCGGATCTGAACGGCCAGTCATGGCAGATCTTCATTTGCGAAGATGATGAAAAAGTATGTAGTGTTAATACTGTTCCCTTTCCACTTGACCGTAAACATTCGATGTTTTGCTTTAAAAATAATGCATTCATGATTTACGGAATGGTAGCCACGTGTTGGTAGTATCCGTGGCTGATATAATTGTGACGGGGGTGTATAGTAGCCATAGTAGCGGAAGCAACAGTAACAACAACAGCAACTCATCAGCGCACATGCAGCGGTAGCAATGGTATTCCTGCTACTACTGTTACTACTGTTACTACTACTACTACTACTACTACTACTACTGCTACTACTACTACTACTACTACTACTACTACTACTACTACTACAACTACTACTGTTGCTGCTGCTGCTTCAGTAACTAGTACTCTTCATATTCAAATGAATCGATCGTAGTAGCCTGTATTCCTTTATTCCATTCAAATATGTGCCATTCCATCTATACTCCAAGCATTAACGCGAATAATTAATTTCGTGCACTTACAAGAAATAAAGCCCATTTTCAATAACATGCCATAGAGCTTTCATTCGGTAAATAATTATTCTCCGCGAATAATTGTATTAATGATAAGGCTTACGTGACACAAGCAAACTGAAATCACTGTAATCCTTTTGTATTAGTCCCACAATCCAGAGAAATATAAGTCTGTAAGGCAGGGAAACACTAAGCCCAAGTGCATTATAAATAAATCGTTTCGTAGCCGTTCCCAGTGTATCATTTTGCCTGATGGTTGTTAAATGGAGTGTGACGGGCACGGCTGAATGACTCGACACATTAGTGCGATGCTGTTATTTTCTGAGTATCGCTTATTGCTTTGAGTAAATGCTGTGCAACCTGCCCATTATGGCTTCAGTACTTTTATAAGTAGATTTACTTTTAGCCTAGATGAATATTGAACATCGATAAAAAAGAGACAAGCTTATAAACAGCATACAGATACAGGAGGGCAGGACTAAATAACTCGAGCTAAAATAAGAAAAATATAACTGTGTTAACTGCAGTTAATTTATTATGGAAATTAAAATATGAGTAAGATGCCAGAACGATTAACGCGTAATCTGTGTACGTATTTTGTGCATTTCGCTCAGGCTGATGCATTTGTATCTTTATAATGTTTGTTGTAAGTTATCATGGCATGCTATTGCAATTAAGTAATCTGTTCATGTGCACTTTCACATGTGGATGGCCTTTCGCTAACAAACCTGTTTGTAGATTATTTTTTACATGTCAGCAGTGGGTATCTCAATGAAAACCATCTGAGTAGCATAAGTTTTAAAATCAATGATTTGGGGGCCTAAATTAGCTGTATTAGGTTGTTATTGCATTACTGAATTGTGCTAAACCTTTCTTTTTCCAATTTGGGCTGGCACTTCTGCAACTTTTTTCGCGGAAAAAAATTGGCCTTGGTGACTTCACTCTGGAAAACATGCTGACTTGCGGAGCGCATTGTATGTCATTGAAAATGTTCAAGAATTGCTTCACATTAAATAAGAACTTACACACTTATAATTTCAATAGTCATTGCTTTAATAGCGCATCAATGCAACTGTGGAAAATTACTGAATTGTGCTAAACCTTTCTTTTTCAAATTGTACATCTAAATATGCATGTAACACTTGGCCTGTAGTGTACGTCAAATTACTTTCTAGAGTGTGAAACCTTCCTGTTCCCACACTTTGAATTCTATCAAAGTCATCATAGACAGGAATGCTTCAGAGCTATGTCTATTACATACTGAACTTGCTGATCTATCAGGGAAGTTAGATATCATTTAACAAAAACTCTTGCAACACCGTTTGTGTCGCTAATGAGGTGAACAAATACTTATGGACTCAGATTGCTAAGAATACCGCCGCCGTCCACGTCAGCAGCATGTCGGTGACATTCTAGCGATGCTTGTCTCCAAGTCGCGAAACTTCGTATTGATTCGGCCTACATGTACGTCGTTCCCCGGCGCAGTATCTCACGCAGTTAAACGTCCCACCCGTACGCTGTTATTTTCCGCTTTACCACGAGCGTTTAATACCAGAGAAACGTCGATAGACGCGAAGGAGGAAAAGTTTCGATCTTTCCCCCGAAGTAATAATGTTTTCTCAAGCGACAATAAAGTTCCCACTAGGAATTTGGCCTAATTCGTTTTTTATGAAACCCCACCCCGCTCCTCATTTGTATCTATTTTATGCATCCTGTTCTATCGATCCCAACAGGAAACGACTTTTTTTTTTCAAAATGACAATATTCGGTTTTCAAACGCCCGCCTGGGGTGGATTTAGTATAAGTGGGCTGTGGTTGATTAGCTAAGTAATGTTAGCTAATTTCCGTCAAAACTTAGCCTTTTCGACAAGCCCGCTGGTGGTAATGCCGTGAGTGTCATGTTTCCTTGAAGAGTATTGCTCCACCAATCAGCCACTTGCACTCCAATACACTGCTGATCTTAAGACAATCGGTCCATCCGCGAATGGGAATAGAGATTCTCATTCTCCAAATCGCGCGTAATCCCTGGTAATCCTTTCCACAACAATACGGGTCTCTTTTACTTGAATTATGCAGGCTGACGAACTGTGGGGCCAGAATACATTACAAAGATCCCGGCCTAAATCCTCTTCTCCGAGGGGAGTGTCATGGGAATTCCTCTGCTGGGACGATATTTCAGGAGTCTTCAAAATCGATAGCTAATCTCCGGTTATGGGAGATCTGGGCTGTGTTATTGTGCGCCACAGCCGGACGTCTACAAAACCGCCACAGGAAAGATCGGCACCGGCATTCTCAGTCGAGGGGTGTTTATCATGTGCTTATTATTTCGAGCAAGTTGACGCCTTAAAAATAATGATATGTGTGTTTCATTTTACTGACAGAAACCCCTAGAGAAAAATACAAACACTAAGTTCCGAAGATGTCTTTTTTATTTTATTTATGCATGGCCCAACATTCCCATTGCGGTGCTTTCCTCATATATATATTTATGGTTATCGTTGCTATGCGATTTTGGCTTAAGTGTGGCTCTGCTTAACTTCGTAATGGAGTGAAAATATCCCTGTTACGACGGTGTAATGGTAAGGGGAATAAACGAACTTCAAGACATATTGCTTCGTCGAGTTTACAGGTAGAGAGAGGCTCAAGGCCAGAAACTTTGTTTTAATAAGTTCTCTCCAACTCCCAACAGACCTTCAGTACCTTGCAGTGCGTCTCTGTACTTTTATGTTTTTCAGCCAAAGGATCTCTGTTCCTGGACATTCTTTCTTTTTTTCTTTGTCCTTTCCAAACTTCCAGACAAGTCAACCTCTTTGTATAACGACCACATAACTGAGGAGGAGGCGTGAGTGTGATTTGAACCCGGGCCTTTTCCCATTAAAGAAAGATATTTAAATGCCACGCAACATACAAGGCCAACACACGCTGCATGTACTGCCTTCGCCACCGAGGTTGCTGGCAAAGTCGCCCGTTGTGCCGGGACTTCAGGTATCCGCTATCTGTGCGTTTATGCCGTAAAATGCAAAGCAGCTTTAGTCTACATGTATATGCTATATATTGACGAGTTCTACCTAAATGTACTACATTGATTAATTACACACGTACTACCTCGTTCTCGCCCTTCTGTTTTACCACCAGGTGCGCTATTAGCTATCACTAGAATAAACATGAGCTGCGTTCAGTAACGGAATGATGTCGCAAAATAATATTCCGAATCTTTTTTTTTTTTTTTCGAATACTGAACCAGTTCTCTGCTATTGTTGCGTTTGGCGCGCAACAAAAAATGACATTGTGGTAGTGATGTCATTTTGTAAAATATTTATTTTACTGTATCTACTCTTCATACAAGTGATAATAACTTGCGATTTTTCTAGTTTTCAATCACATTTTAAGTGCAAATCAAATTCAAGCACCTAAAAGTTTACTCGCATAAATATTTTGAAATGTTGACATCAGCGGCAATATTTGTCACGCCGAGAGTACTATCCAAACATTGTTTGCCTCTGTTGGCAAGCGCCTTCGGAAAACAGGTCGTTCAGAAGCCAAACGACCCGCAACGTTTGCAATGTTCCGGTACCGAACGCAGCCCTGCGCCAACAGAGTGGTATATTACAGTATCATGTAAACTTGTCCAGAAAATAGTGTTTGCTTTCTTGGTTAGTAAATGATTACATTTTCGTGGCTGTGCAACGTAGTTTAATTCTTCTTTTTTCTGAAAACTGTAATGTACATCTATTCCTTCTACTGGCTTTGCGATAGTACCAGCTAGACGCTTTGACATATTCAACTATATGACACTATCAACATGACATGGCCCTATTATCGCCACCATACTTCGTTTATGTGTTGTCCATAGATATCCATATTTACGTTAGTGCGATATTTTCTTTCCTATATGTTCTACCTTTAAAGTATATTCATAAAACGCTGTGGAGAAGACATCAACACTAATCTGCGCATAAAAATGAACATTCAGAGTAAATACTACAAATTTAATTTATTTTGGTAAGGTGTGCCAAACCGCCATATTTAGCATTACTCTACTCTTTGTGCCATATACGTCCGTTCATTAGCCGAGCGGTTGCTTCCGGGACCCGCGTCAGTGGGTCTCGGTGAGATATTCCGTGAACTACTACATGTAGGCGTAGCTGCCTCCTGACATGGATGCGCGCGGGTGTGTGTGTGTTTGTGTGTGTGTGTGTGTGGGGGGGGGGGGGTTAAACAAAGGGCTTGGTAGACAGGACGTGGGAGACTTCTCCATAACGGACACAATGGTCGCTGTAAACTGCTGCTGCAGTCTGCCAATTATCAACCCGCTGAACGTCGCACATAGGAAACGTTCCCCAGTAGGAAAATGGCCCGGGTATTTCTTCACGGATTTAACTGGATCCCATTCCCCGACCCAGAAAATCCTCACATCTTCACTTAATTACACTGTAAGCCACTCGCCATCTGGTGCAAAGCCAGGCCACATAATTACTTTGGTGAAAATCGAATTTTCCGTGGGCCAGGGGGGTGAAAGTGACCAGTTAGGGAGGGAGGGAGCGGGGGTGTAGTTCCTCCAGCCTTGACAGACACTCCGATATGATGCGATATATGTACCCCGGAATGGACAGTGATACGCGGTAGGAAGCAATGGGATTCATCATCAGGGAAGCCTGTGCCACCGCCAGTCTGAGCCCGGCCTAACCGCTAAGTAGCTGTAAGGATTTCAATTGCCTTAAGGACAGGGCCAATTTGGGCTGGCACTTCTGCAACTTTTTTTCGCGGAAAAATGGGCATTGATGACTTCATTCTGGAAAACATGCGGACTTCGGGGCGCATTGTATGTCATTGAGAATGTTCAAGAACTGCTTCCCATTACATAAGAATTTACACATTTATAATTTCAACAGTACTGTTATTGCTTTAATAGCGCATCCATGCAACTGTTGAAAATTAGTACTTGGCAGTCGACCATATACTTTAAGATGAAAGGGGGGGGTGCATTGATACCATTTTACACCTGTGCCTAATATGTCAAGCTGCTACATTAACGGCAAAAAGACCACTGTGGTAGCGGAAGACCGCACGCTCCACAAATGTTTAATCTATAAACATTGACATGAGGTGTGTATGTGGGTGACCAAACTCCTGTTGAGTTTACAAGAGAGAAAGAAAATGCGTTGGGCAGGTGGTTGACATCAATTAAAGCTGATGACTATGAAAAACTGAAACAACTGGTTTTATAATTAGTTGAAGAGTTCAAACATACGGAAGTCCTGAACAGCCACGTGTAAAAAATTATATATATTGGAGGACCCAAAATATTTTTCCCATTTTTTCTAGGAGCTCTGAACCGTCATGAAGAAAAAAATGGATTTTTGTTCTAAGAAGCCTGGGCCGAAGTTCCTGAAAACACGCAAGCCTCAGCTTTAACTTAAGTAAGAAATCTGAGCGCCTTGATTAGCTAAGAGTTTGACTTTGACTTAAATATTTTCCAGTAGCCGGTCCTAGCATGAATTTTTGGCATGAAAATTTATGTATATTGGGGGACCCAAAATATTTTTTTTTTCCATTTTTTCCTATGAGCCCTGAACCGCCATGAAGAAAACAAATGAATTTTGGAAGCAAGAAATCCATTGTTTCTTCCTGCTCTGACCCGATATGGAGAAAACAATGAGTTTGGGACTGTGCGATGGCTTGTGCCATAGAGTGTCGTGGCGGATGCATTGTGATGTGCGGCATGATTTAGATGTGATGAGGCGATATAGAAGTGATATGAGTAGTATGATTAGGAGGTGTTACTTCCAGGGTCGAAATTTTGCGTATTCCCATCAATCAAAATAATTACTTATTGAGCTAATAAGCACCTGTCGGAGGCTCGACCGTTAATGACTCTAACTATTAAAAAGCTGTCAGAATCTGACGTTCATAATGACCCTCATTTTTTATGACCCGACAGTCTACTGGGACCAAAAATCTAAAGCTAGTTAACTAGCTGTCAGGCTTCCATGATACAAGTATATCGGTATAATGACTCTCGAGGTTCTCTTTTTTTCTAATGAGTTCAATTTGTCAGAATTCCATGCAATGGTTGTATCTTATATCCCATTCATCGCTCTTTGCCTGAAAAGTTTGGTTGCAATGTAAGGAATGTTTATCTTACAGTCGTTAATTGCACATGTTAATGCTTACCTCGACTGAGTGTATAATGATGGCTTTTTTGCTAGGGGTATAAAATAGCTGTTTCTTTGTCCAGTCTGATTTAGCCAAAATCATGGATAACACATCAGATCGAGACAAGTTAAAAATATGAGGGACGCCTGCTCCAACGAGAGATTATGCGAAAAGGAATGCTGTCACATCTGCTAGACTTTTGACAAGAAATTCAAGTGAGCTTATGACAAAAAGAGGCACCAGCAGAAGATATGTCGAGATAAACCCACAGTGGCCTCTGAGACGAATGTCTGTTGGAAATGCCACCGCTCTTTCAAAAGTAAGAGAGCACCAACAAGACACGGGGACTACTACCACAGTTAATTAATTAGTCAAATGGTGGAGTAAAATGGCAATAGAGTTAAGAAGACATTTAGAATTAAATGTCTAGATATTTAAATGACAATACAGTTTAATGTGGGTTATTTGGGAGATAAAAGTTTAACCTAGAAAGATTAAAATCTACCGGTATATTTGAAACACAAATTAAACTAAGAATTAAAGATGTTAAGTAATTAAAAAGGATTAAAATATTTAAAAGTCCTTAAACTGGTTAAACCCTTTAAAACTCATTAAAACTCACTAAGTTATTTAATTCGAAGGCAAAATTTGGACCTGGGAAGAAAGGCCTACCAATTATACTACTTTTATCACTTCTATATCACGTCATATTGCATCACGCATCATAACACTCACAATCCATCATACAGTCCTATTTTTTTTTCTTTATGGCGGTTCAAATTTATTTCAACTTCAGTCAAAATCAAGTTCTTAGCCAATCAAATTGGTTAGTTTGGTGACTTAAGTCAAAGATGAGACTTAACCTATCTTCAAGAACTTTCACCCCCCAAAAAAAAATGATTTCAAAACTCATTTTTTTCTTCGTGACGGTTCAGGGCTCCTACAAAAAATTAAATTTTTTGTCCCCAAAATAAATTTTATAAATATTTACACCTGGCGGTTCAGGGCTTCCGTACAAACGTGGTATCAGTTCTGAAACTAGAGTTCATCTGGATGAACGCAAGGTAACAGTCCTGAAACCAGCAGCTGGGCTGGCTGATGATTATGCACTAACACACAAGAAGAGTAGTTTCAGCAAAAAACTATATCCTGTCAAATTTCATTAGTCAGAACACAATGGTGGTAAACCTCAAGGCAAATCTGGTAATGATGATAATGGGTCATCTCAGAAGGTTGCCAATGATAAGCCTGATAGTGCTAAAGCTGAGCAAAGGTTTTCCAAGTTCAGAAAAGGAACAATGTGTTACCATTGCAAAAATCATTGCATTTAATCTCGGACTGTTGGTCCTGAAGAAAGAGTCTCAGATTCAAAAGCCTCCTGTATGGTTGAAAAGCTGTAAACAGGGTAAAATGGCTACTGAAGAGCCAATGTTACTGACAAAAGAAACACATGTAACAGTTCCTAAACCGTTGGAAAGGTTTCAAGGTGGTGCGTATGAGAGTTTTGTCTTTGAGGGCAATGTGTCATATGAAGGTGTTATAGAATCATGCAGCATTTTCTATTGGCCAAAGTTGAGAAGGAGTGTGGCAGAGTTTGTGAAAACTTGTCATGTGTATCAAATGGTTGGTAAACCAAATCAGAATGTAAAATCAGACCCGTTGAATCCTGTACCAGCGTTTGATGAACTTTTAGCAGGGTAATTATTGATTATGTTGGCTCAAGGCCAACGCCAACATTTGGGGACCTTTATTTGTTGACAATCATGTGTGCATCTGCAAGATTTCCAGAAGTCATTCGGAGGAAGATATCATCCCAGGTCATTATTCGTCGGAGGAAGATATCATCCCAGGTCATTATCAAGGCTTTGACCAATCTTTTCACACAATTTAGCATGCTCAATGAACTTCGTTGTGACCAAAGTTCTAATTTCACAAATGGGATATTTCAACAAGTCTTGGGCCAGTTGGGCATTAAACATATAGTTTGCCTATCATCCACACATTTGCACTCATTTGACCATGACATTCTTTCCTAGTGGACTCTGTTTAGACTCATAGGGTAGTTTCACACCTGTTTTGGCACTGTATGACCCTTTTGGTGTTGATGTGCCGTTAAACTTTGATATCACTCACTCACTCACACTCACAATCCCAGGGTGCCTTTGAAATATACCATCACGTTGAAAACTATGATCAAAGTGTATTGGTTTGAAAATCAGAAAAGCTGGGGTGAAGGAATCCACTTGTTGTTTGCTACTAGAGAGGTTGTACAAGCATCTCTAGGTTTCTGTCCTTTTGAGTTGGAGTTTGGCCACACAGTACGTGGACCTGAACCATTAAGATATATGTAAAGGAATGGTGAGTGAAGGACACGAAACAGTTGTAACTTGTTGGATTGTGTGAGTTTAAGTACAGATTGTACAAGGCATGTGAGTTGGCTCACAAAAATCTGAAAGAAACAAAAGATACAATGAAAACCTGGTATAACAAGGAAGCCAAGTGAGAGAGTTTTAAATGAAGGTGACAGGGCGTTAGTGTTGCTACTTGTACCTGGTGAGCCACTGGGGGCTACGTCCTGTGGTCCTTACACTATTGACCTGAGGGTCAGTGATGTAAATTACATTGTATGTACACCAGATAGGAGGAAAAGCAGGAGAATATCTTATGTGAAAATGTTGAAGGTTTATCATTTCAGATTGTGGCGCTAAGCCTGTATTGAGTCACAAATAATGCCACTGGCGCTACAGGTGAAGAGGGTGAAAACCCTGGTGATGACTTTGTGATTGACAGCGTTATCAGGTTAGAGAAATATTGACATGCTAAATATTGATACTAAGGTGTTACACCTGGAACCAAAATCAGCAGTGTTTATAATCCTGATAGTAACCATGCCATGTGTTTGATGGTGGTGTTTATAATGATAATCCATGTATTGAATATAATATTGTTAATGACAACCTATCAACTGTACCGTATATGGTGTCGAGGTTGAGCCAAATGTATTGCAGAATGACCTACAATATGGGCTAGAAATGTGGTAAGTGCGTGCATGCTGACTCCCCATAAACCACCGTGACAATACTTATCGGAAATTTCCTTAACAACACGACTATACAGATAAATTCCATTGAGTAAAATTAAGGATAGAAAGTGGAGTATTCAGTGTGTGCTTTCGTGACAGGGCAATTTCTGTGTATAAGCAACTGTCGTTTCCCGAATGTGCTGAGATGTTGCGGAATGCTGAAATGTTCTTTTGGGAAAGTGTCAGTTGGCATGGTGTATAAACGAGAAGATCAAGCATCGAGGCAGAGAAAACTAGCGATCTCGATAACTACAGCCTGCAAAAAAGATTTAAGTGACTGTTGCTGAGCCTGGCACGACATATGGTAACAGTAATGAACTATCATGTGAGTTGTGATTGTTAACCAACAGGAGTTAACTGTTATGAAGCCTGGTGGTTGGAGTGGTTTATTTATTCAGGAAGGTGACGCCTGTTTAGCGAAGAGTGGTGTCCTATTAAGAACTGGCCGTTTGGTCATTTCAAGGGCAATGATTATCGCGTTTTCCAAACAGAAATATCAATAACTATCACCTCAAATTAAGTAGCATACTCAGGATTATTCAGAAGTCACCACTGTTGTTACGTAAACCGCGTGTGTGAGTATATCTATATACTTGTACAGTGGTATTATTTATTGAGAAACTTAACTCTATTGCTGCGATTGCTTATTGTTCACCAAATTCTTTATAGATTTGTAATTAACCAAACAAGAGTTAGTTTTTAAAATAAATAGTTCAATTTGTGTTTAGCATTCTGTCATTAGTTCTGGAACTTACAAACAAAAGAACCTTGGTGTTAAATATCCAGCGTAACAGTATTGAGATATTTTGGTTACGGACACGGATATGATGAAAACCTATATCCCAATTCTTATGCCCCTATTTTAGTTTTATTTATTTATGTGTTGTTTTTTTTTTTTGCTTCAACACTGGTTACTACAATTGCAGTTGCAAACTGTACAAAGTATATATAACTTTGATATATTAGCTTAATTTGATTATTGAAGTTTGTACAGTTACTGCTACACGCTTTGGCAAATGACTACAAACAGCAACTATTTTTTCCTGTATGAGTCATGTGGTATGATAATAATGGTACGCATGGACATCATGAATATGCAGCTTGGAAGTCAAATTACTCACACACTCACTCACGCACGGACTCATTCACTCACTCACTCACTCATTTACTCACTTATTCACGCACTCCCTCACTCACTCACTTACTCACCGACACACATAGATATTGCAATAAACCCGCAAAGCAAAGGCGTAGCGATGTTTAACTGACATAGAAGTGTCGTAAACGTCTGCACAAGACATTCCCTGTATAAATTTAGGGCATCCAATAAACACATTATATGTCTGTATGTTTTCTAGCATTGTAACAATATTTAATATGGGATTTCTCTTAGCCAAACTTAAAAGAAATGTACCACAAGTAAGCCTTAGATATGCCTTATAATAATAAATAAATATTAAATAATCAGACAAACACACAGACGTAATAACCAGCAAAAACAAAATAAAGTCGGGAACTGGAATTATTATACATGTGCGCCTGTGTTATTCATAGTACCAGTAGCAATAAAGACAAACAATAACATCTGCCAACGTGAATAATAACAGTGGAACGACCCGGGATGATAGAACACAAAGTAGCTCAAAGTGCCATGTGTGTACAAATTTAGACACAACGTAAATAGCCACCCCCCAAAAACCTGAAAATTTGCAAAAACTCTGCCGCCCATGGCAGGAACTCAGGGTTAATTAAATGAATGGAGCTTTGGGAGTTTTGCTTTACAAAAACGCAAAGAATTGGAGTCGGGTGGATATAACACACACCCGGACCTGTAGCCTTTACAGGGATACCCTAAAACTAGGGGCTCATATTGAGCCAGGGACGGGGGGGACCCTCTGAACTCTGCGCCACTGTTTTATTATTTAAGACAAATTGGGGCGTTGGGATCCGCATGCAGATTGGCTTCTGCGCATTTTTTATTTCTCTTTTTTTTTTCTCTCCGTGAATCCCGGCACTGCGTCTGATCTGGACAAGTGACAGCAGTGACACGTGTAAAAGGGCAAGTCGGTGTTCTTTTTAGGCAATTCTTACAATCACGGCACTTTATGGGATTGCACGGAGTGGCCATCTGAATAATCTACCCATGCACGATCATAATATTGCGATGGAATAAACTCGTTCTTATGTAATCTTTTACACTTTGTGTTATTATCTGAGCTGGTGAGATGCGGTTTGGATTCGTCGTCCGTCCGTCGTGTGTGGAGCGGAATTCCTCAAATTTAACTATTGTTGCGATTTCGTTCGAGTGAATTCGTCCGGTTTGGTTTCAAATAAATATTTGCAAAATGTCTTAAGATAGTTTCATCAAGTTTGAAGATTTTATAGCAGGAAATTACATTTATCACTGCATCATAATATGTGAAACCAAACAGTTCAAATGCTAAGGGATGCTGATAGAGCGGAAACATGAAATTTTGGGGCACCAGAGGGTACATGGAAGGAAAAGAGGGGGTACCTTTGACCTTGGACATGTCCAGGCCTCCGCGGAGCCTTTCGATACACTTAATAAATTTTTGGAAATGTTTTTTTCTTTCTCCAAATGATATTTGTCCTACAACAGAAGTCTGTTACTCCAGTACTGTTGGATTCTAGCTGAACGTCAATGTCTATGGGCCTCTTGTTATATCTTTTATACTCGCGATAGTTAATATCATATATATCACAGCCCATCATTCCCACTCGCGGTCTTGGACTATTCCGTGTGGGACACATTGTGGGATACTTGTGTGGACTTTGAACATTGTCACCACCCGACGTTAATCGGAAATGTTCGTAGGGTGGATTGGCGTCAAAATAAATGACCATTGAATGTCATTGGTGGGCAACTTTCGGTGTCCGCCACATGGAGATTTTCGCGGACTATATGTTTGGCCAGCATAGATTAATACGCAAAACTCGCGGCAGAATACGAACAGCAGACATTTCAGCTGATGATTTTGCACTAACACACAGGAAGAGAAGTTTCAGCCACAAGTTGTATCCTGTCAAATCTCATTAGTCAGGATACAATGGTGGTAAAACCCCAAGGTAAACTTGGTAATGATGGTAAGGGGTCATCTTATAAGGTCGACAGTGATAAGCCTGACAGTAGTAAATCTGAGCAACGTTTAACAAGTTCAAGAAAATAGCCTTTAGGAAGACCCCAAGAAGACCGCGAGTCTTGGACTCTGGGAGGGGTACACTAAGACAACGATATGTTAACATCAGTGTCCTGTTTATTAAAACATATTTCATTTTCATTTAAAGATCTGGACATCACCTTAGTTCAGGGCCACTCCTATTCCTGGTGATTTATCATTGGAGAACTAGGGGATAGCTATCCAGTCGCGTCTTTTCGCCGGACATCTTCCGCTTGAAGAAGTAACGTTTTATATATCAGCCGGCAGCGGTTGATGGATGGAACGTCGTCTCCCATTATTCATGGAGACCTTTCTGCGGTTTCGCCAACAGAGAAGGCGCGAGCCTTAAAAAAAGTGGCCTGAGCAGGAAAGGTCATATGCCAGCTTGCGAGTTGGCCGTGATAAGTCAATCCGCTGAGACCGGGGCGGTACTGACACGGGGAATGTGTCACTGTACTGGGCGGAGGCAGAGAAAAACAGCCTCGGGACGTAATCGGGTTGTCCACACTCACAGAATGCCTTCGCTGGCACTGCCACCAAACGACATGATAGATCGTTTATGTACAAATCCCACGACTGGTTTGAAACAGTACATTCAACCTAAGATAATTGCAGAAGTCAATCAATGCTTGAATCAATGATATATAAGCATGGTATTAAGCGAATCAAGTACGCCTGCTATGAAAGACAGAGGTGGTTGCTTGTGTTGTATAGCTTGTGGTTAGCATTTAATTAGTTGCTTTCTTCTTTCTCACTATCTTATATACCTAAACTTGACGCTGATTTGAAGGTAATTGTATGCAGCCCATTGTGAACTGTGATGATCTATGACCATGAGCTGCGAAGCTGCACGCTGACCAACACTCCCCCAATACTGAGCGGGCAGAGCGCCGCTTCGTCAATTCATAGACCTGGACCATCAAATCTAAATTGGAGTTTTAAAATGTTTGTCTTCATACATATGCGCCGCCCATTTGGAATACAGCCTTCACCTCATTGGTTGCTTGGTCCTGTTTCGCTAGCCATCACATGGGTAGAGAAAGGTGCCAAGCTTAAAACTGATCCTTTCATTATTTTTTTTTCTGTGTGCGATAGTGAACGCCCTTCAAGTCTTAGTGATAAGATGAACTCCCCCAAGTCGCGGCTAAGCAGGTGGTGAGACTGTCATTCCTCTGAAATTACCGAGATTACCAATGAAACCACAGTGAAACCTGTCTTTAAGACCACCTGCCAATAGGGACAACCTGGAAATTAAGGACAGCTATTCCAGTCCCTTGGCCTATTCAATACATATAAATAGACTTGAGAAATAAGACCACCTCAGAATTCAGGACAGTTTCTAACAGTCCCTTGGGTGTCCCTAATTCCCAAGTTCCAATGTATATACACTGGATGTATACGCACAAAACTAACAGTGCAACAGACAGCTTACGTCAATGGAAGAGCAGATCATAGGCAGAGATTCCTGAAGTTCTGAAGAGGGTCAGAGGTTAGATGGCTCGATGGATGGATGGAAGGTTGAATGGATGGATGCTGATAATGTAGACGGATCAAAAGTTTCGACGAGATATATGGTCCTACTGGCGAGGTGAACGCCCGGACTCGCATAACGTACCGGAATGGTCGCTGTATGTCTCGCTCCATTATAAGGATGCTGAACTCGCTCTTCCTTCTGTCAGAAATACTTCCTTTTAGTCGGTACATGATTGATAAGAAATCCTAGTAATCCGTTATGTCTCATATCGCGTTACTAGTCTTTAAGCAGACTAATTTGATTAAATAGCAACTCCTATACACCACCCCCTCCTCCATCCACCGAGCTCCATCCCATCATTGCTTGAATAACTTCGCTTCACTGAGGAATTCCATAGGTAGGGATGTGTCATTTCTCTAGGACCCTCACCCAAATGTAACCCCAGTAATGCTTCACTCCTATATTGGGTGCCTATTGCTGTTTGTTGCGTAAATACGGAGCGGCGCAGAAGAAGCCAAAGTGCATCATTTGTCTTCCCGGGGGTCAAATAAGGGTCACGGGTGACAGACGGCACTCATGCAAGGTGACACAAGTTCATGCGTTTGAGTTGATAACGCCTACAATCCCGAGCGATCCATCATAGGAGTCCCGGTCCCATACACGCATACTTCGGGCAAGCCGAATGAAACCGCAGTGACCTGAGCTGCTCATGCTCCATAAAGAGGCATACAGCATACAAATGTATTCAGCCCACCCAGGCCACCCACAGATAATAGGATTTAGTGCTTAAGGGTTTTTTCTTCTCATCATCGATCAGAGTAGAATTCGTCGAGGAAACAGTGGATCATTTTTTATCCCGGGCAATTCGTGTTTCGGGGAGGAGGACAATAGCCAAATTGAAGCCGCCTGGCTGGATGAACCGAAACTTTAGCCATTGTGTCATCTGCCTGTGGGATCTGCAGTGTCATCCGGCTAAATTGGGCAGAATCAAAACACGTGTGTGTGTGGTCCATGGGTCAGTTTAGCATTAAAAGTTTATTATATACCTATATAATTTCCCGATAGGTTATCATAATTATTAGGGTTCAGTGTGCATTTAATTCAACGAAATATTGCTCCAAATAAACAAAAAGAAGACTTAAGAAAGGCATGGTGTTTCCTACAGTTGTGAGGCGTAGCCGCGGCCTTTGATCCGTTGCTATTACAAATACGTGTTTGCGTACATAACGCTTGTGGTAGAAGAACCACTAAACAATCTAAGTTATTTCTAGATGGTTATATCCTTATCGAAAAACGACTCTTTTCTGAGCCTTCCGTGCGTCAAATAAGGCTTAAAACTACACGATAGGTGTGCAAAATGTAGTAGTAGTTTATAGTAGTAGTAGTAGTAGTAGTAATAGTAGTAGTAGTAGTAGTAGTAGTAGTAGTAGTAGTAGTAGTAGTAGTAGTAGTAGTAGTAGTAGTGGTGGTGGTGGTGGTGGTGGTAGTAGTAGTAGTAGTAGTAGTAG
>JAAUYG010100542.1_pt1 | contig 21715 bp, 11 predicted proteins | sample 7278091 | NCBI WGS metagenome assembly JAAUYG01 (sample SAMN14350201, study PRJNA611818) | marine sediment metagenome | isolation source: surface marine sediment (0.6m) | place: French Polynesia: Moorea | collected 2018-08
AGCAGAAGTAGTAGTAGTAGTAGTAGTAGTAGTAGTAGTAGTAGTAGTAGTAGTAGTAGTAGTAGTAGTAGTAGTAGTCTTTTATATAGTATTAGTAGTCAGCAGAAGTAGTGGTGCTTGTGGTGGTAGTAATACCACCAGTGCCAGCAGTTGTGGTAATGATAATGGGAACCGGGGTAGAGTACCGCAGGTGTACGTTTACCTTAGACATGTCAAGGGCATTTGGGGGGTCATTCAGTGCACTTTCGGAGTTTTTCCGAAAATGGCATTTTCAAAATACTACTTCTCTCACTGTGGTTAGCATTTTCCAATGAAACTTTTCCTCAAAGTTCCCTTTGATGGTCTAAGTAATACTACTATGACGAATGTTGAAGAAAATATTACGTTGGCGACATTTTATAGCGAGACTTTAAATGTAGCATTGTGGAAATAGGGGAATAAACAAACTTCAAATGTGTGGAAAATGACCGATTAAAGATCGAAACGGACACAAGTTTGGACTGAAAGGGGTAGTATATAGTACATATAGGTAGGTTGAATATGTCAAGGTAATTTATGTGTAATTTGGTGCAAATGCGGATTGTCCCATACTTGCATTTCGAAGAAAAAATTCTCCTACTACAAATCTCTTCAGAAGCATTTCAATGTTCTCCCATATTTTTCATCCCAATGGTCTTCACAAATTTCTTAGTTTGGATTTTTAAAATTTCGCAAGTTCCAATTTTTGGGCAAGTTTTGGAAATTTAACTATAGCTTATCATAGGGCCGAATGGGAGAAATTTTATAGGCTTACATGATAGATCTCGTGAAGGAGCAAGATTAGGCCATATTATCACTATTTAAACCTAATAGGAAATCATGTGCGGCAATAGCTCAACTGTATCATTATATTAACCTTGAGCGACTTCGAACAATAAAAATCAAGATCACTGAGGCTCATATCTTGTAAAGATTTAGGCCATATGGTAATGTTAATCACTAATGGAATGTCATATATGGGGAACCCTGCTTCACTATTTGATTTAACCTTGAGTAACTTTGAAAGGTCAATTTCAAGTCCTGTATATTTTAAACCCTTATATCCAATAAAGGAGTAGAGTTAGAGCAGTGTGTTACTACTGCCTAAAACGGGAAGTTCTATGACGAGTTCAGCGGCAACATCAGATTTGATCTTGAGTGACCTTGAAAAGCCAAATCCAAGGTCATTCATATTGTAAACCTTCTATCTCAGAAAGGATTAGAATAAGAGCATATATTGCAGTTCACCACCAGTACGAAGGCATATATGACCAGTTCAGCCACACCCTTAGATTTGAACCTGGGGACCTTGGGAAATCTTAAAACAGGAAATATATAGTAAACGATTAATCGGATGAATGTTTTGAACCAAGAAGCTGCTGTAGTACATGTGCAGGGTACTTTCTTTACTGGGATTTAGAGTGTCGTTTGAGGTTATTCGGTATATTTGCCAAACTTTTTGAAGATCCAAGGAGAATACTACTTAACCTGCAAGTTTTATTCCATGCCATTCAAACTTATTGTGACATGCAGCTTTCTGCCATGGCTGAATACTGGCTATCACCTTTCTGAGTAATTTGTCAGTAAATAGGACACACGTACATTATACCTAGTCAAAGCCAAGGTCACTTTGGCCTTCGCGTATCAATATAACAGTTGCCGTTTCCGGCTTGGTCATATCTATAAGGCAAGGTCAAGCAGAGTTTCAAGGACCCCGGGCCTCTTGTTTGCTTTATATTCGTGGTCCTGTGGTAAATTGACTCTTCAAGCCTAAACCCAGACTTGTCTAAGGCCGATATCTCAATCATCATCGATCATTAACCTACTAATGATGGTATGATCGAAATATTATTATTATGGCATGTAAAACAACATCTGTGTTAACTACTCGAGGAACAAGGTAACAGGTACGAGGAAGCTGTTTGCCAAAGACGAATGACCACAGAACACACACTTGATTGAAAGTATGTCATTTATTCAATGACTAACTTAACGATAAATACAATACATTATTGTGCCCGTAACTGGAGAACTATCTATCCCCCTACACCAGATAAGAGTAGACATAATCAACAATGTACCTGTAAGTGTTATATAACATCTAAATGGCGAAGGTGGGTGAAAAAATGGCTACCTGATCCAACTCTAACTAAAGACCTTTCATTTTACACATCCAGGCGTATATCATGTCTTCACCTAACAAGTATTGGCGGGGGGTGGTGGTGGTGGTGGTGGTGGTGGTGGGGGGGGGGTGATGATGTTTCTTTGCCGAATATTTCAATGACACATTGCTTGTAATTGTTTGTAGTTATAACAAGGAGTTTCTATTTTTACACTCTTTGGTTATAATGCGACAGAAGAACCACGACGGAAGTGATGATTACCAAACGCTTCGACCCTGGGCTAAACTGGTCGTCTACGACAAATCAAAGTGTCACTTTTCCTCGCAGGACCAATTTCATGCCGACCCACTATTATCACGACAACAGATGTCCGCTACAGGCGCTCTATGATGTCCTATGTGATCCGTCTCGTCTGCGCACCCGTGCCATCGTTGTAGGGATTGTGGCAGGCTGGCTGATATAGATTCGCTAGGTACCATATGTATTCACACATTATCGCCCATGCCCAGCGGTTATAAGGGCCAATTATGTGCTCGAGGAAGTTCGTAGGTAAATATAATTAATAATATAACTTAGCGAGCGTGTGGCACATAATCGGACAAGGCTTCTTTTCGTATATTTTATGACCAACAAGGAGACATATGTTGGCATTCCTTTTGCATGATAGTATCAAAGCTTCACTTATCAAGCGTGAAAATAAGATAAAAAGAGTTAGAACACTTCGCATCTGAACGTTCTCTGTAATTCTAACGAGTTAGGAGTTTTAGAAGATATTTTATAAATGAGGTTTATATTTTCGTAAAAAGACACTCTCGAAAGAAATATATTGTTCATTTCCGGCGGGTGTTCACATATTTGTTGTGTTTCATACGTGGTAATATTTACAAAGACAGCAGGGTCTCACGGGGAAAATTCAGCAACCTCCCCCCCCCCCCAACATTTTATATTTAGAAACATCACGCAATTTCTAGCTTCAGAGCGTACGTTTTAAAAATATACCTAGGAACACTATTTTGTTATTTGGAACTCATTGGATGCAGTAGGCGGTTATTGTCTCGAGTCTAGAGTCCAAGACCGAGGGTGTTGGAGTCTGGGAAGGGTGTCCTGAGTCTGGGGCAGTCTAGAGTCCAAGACCAAATGTGTTGGACTCTGGGAAGGGCGTCCTGAGTCTGGAGCAGTCTAGAGTCCAAGACCGAGAGTGTTGGACTCTAGGAAGGGTGTCCTGAGTCTGGAGCAGTCTAGAGTCCGAGACCGAGAGTGTTGGACTCTGGGAAGGGTGTCCTGACTCCTGAGTCTGGCCTAGTGTCTGCACCTTTAGTGCACTCCTTCATTACTCACGCAATGCCCGGCACAGTTTAACCCCTAACAGCTGCAAGAACTGCACATCACATTAGCGTAAGTGCAAAGGTTTACCTGAAATCTTTTATTGTTCTTGTTCTCGTTCTTTTTGGATACGTGCAGTATGTACTACATTGCTGTATATGAATATATGTTCAGTGGGTCGCAATCACCTGAAGCAAAGAAACGGATCCCCAAGGACCTCCTGCATTAAGAATTTGTGCTGATTATAAAAAATCATTTATACAGCAAAAGATAATGAAGATACCGGAAGGTATAGAATTCCATCGTCACAGTTCCAGAATCATGTAGCAGAACGCAAGCAGTTGTCTTGGTTCATGGTATGGAGCAATTTAGCAAGGCCACAAGCCAGCTATATGGCTAGTCTAAACGATTTTAGTTTAATATTCACCTTGTTACAAGGGTTATAATAAGGTGACGTTACGATCTGGTTGAAGTGCATCTATACGTCCCAACGGAAAAGAATTACAGTGCTTCAGTTTAAATTGACCTGTGTTTTCAAAACATGGGCAGCCGTTATATCACTAGTGCCTGTGAAAAGGAAATGTCCTATCAAAATAATTGAAATTTATATTATAATCCACAGGTCTGATGCATATTCATGATACCTTAGTTATGAGATAATAAAGTATTATTGTATTCGGTTGTAAAGTATAGAGAGAGGGCAGACACGTTCGCCAGGAAGACACTATCCTTCTACACCCGTCTGGAAACTACGTCAGCTTGCGCAACAGTGAAACTCCATATGTAAGCGTCCTGGCCATACTAATTTACAGAAATAAATAGCAGCCATCTTGAAAAAAAGACAGCCATCTTGAAGTTTGCGGTTTACTGCACAAGTGGTCCCGACTAAGTATCAATGCCAAAATTGGCGTTTGTATCACCATATTTACACTTATCTGTATGGGGAATCGAGTACCGGAAACCCAAAATTGCGGTCGTTATGTGAAATAATTGAAACAAAAGCCACCAGATGCATGCCCACACCCCTCCCACTACAAACGTCAACGACATAATTGCAAAAGTACTATTTCCTGCGTAGCCAACAAGTCGGGTAATAAAATCTGGATTTATGTAGACATGCGGGCCATTATCGTTCGGATCAGATGGGTCTGACTTTATATAAACTACTTGTGCCTTCCTGGACATGGATGACACAAATTTGAACCGTTTATTTGGGCTAACATTTTTTAAATAATACTTATTCAAATTCAAATTTTTCGTTCTAGGCTACATATTGAGTTGTGCGGACAAGTTCCAAAGCGGTAGTTTACGTCTACTTCGAAATATAGTCAGATTATTCTAGTAACCATGATATAAGTTAAAATGTGTGAATTGCTGAACATTAACTGCGAATATAGTCACCTCTTTCCTGTCTTAGACCATACACTGACAGTTATTACTGTAGCAAAGTCATTGCTTTAAAATTGACATGAGGTTATTGTTGAAATAACGGCAGTCAGCCGTTTTAATTCCTAACACGATTTATTGACAATACAAACAAGCTGGGGTGCACTGTTACAAAACTGATGCTGCTCTGTCACTAACAAGGTGTTTCGAATACTACAAAACCATGTAATTCACAAAATACACCAAACTGCACAATCCAAAAGACATCGGCAAAAGGACTTTACCTGCCAGATTAAGTTTATCAGCTTTCCCTGACAGATGCCTCTTTCGTAGAACTTTCTCCACAGCACATAACGCCAGCATCATATATACATGACCCACACACACAAGAAACCAGATGTCCATGGCTGTGGTGTAGTTAGTCTTTGGTATGTCGCTGTGGGAGGTCTGCATGAGTAGAGTGAGTACTATCAACAGTCCCATCAGGATATCCATACTGACTTCTATCCACAGTGGAGCCCAGGAAAGCGTGACCATTAATCCGGAAGGCAAGTAACACTGAGTGACGAAGTATCCAAGATTTCGACGCAGCAGGAAGGTGATTGACAAGCAAGGAACCTTGCCGATCACATACTTTTGGGAGCACTCTTCTAGGAGTGTCTCGTACAAATTGTGAGTGCTAATGTGGTTTCTGTGGTCGATTATCGCTGGCTTATCTAGCCAGCCTAGCATAAGGACATCCGTCGTGTATCCAAAACTTTCCATTATAATCGAACACTTCTGAACGTCGTGAGGATAGTTATGTAGCAGCAAAGGGCAGGAAAATGTCGCCTTGATGGCGCTAGTATACCAGACATGACCGGTGGCATAGAGGTACATGAGGCGATTAGAAACCGTCACGTCCCTGAATTCCGCTTCCATCGCATTAGTGAAAAACACATCTGGGATCCAGATTTGATGCCAGGGTGCGTCATGGAGTCGTACTCTGGAAACATTCGGAAACAAATCCTGAAAGTCCAATCTTGGATCCCTCCACCGTTGTTTGAGATAAAACGTCGCAGAGAGGGATCCGGTTTGCTCGCCAATGCTGTGTATTGCAACGATGTACAAGCCGATCGCCACTTCCGTGGAACCGTTTAGGGTTGGTGGCGCCGAACGATCGTATGATACACGTTGAAGCAAAGTTGCCAGGAATGTCTTTGGACTGACTGCAGCCTGAGCGCTTGTCAAAGTCACCAATAAAACAACACAGGACCGCAAGATCTTAGAGAATAAGAAGGTCATTTTATCGCCATTACAATGCGCTTGGCCTATTGTGTTAGAGTGTTTATCTCTATCCCTATCCGTAGGCATACTTGTCTGCCTGGTGGCCGGGGGCGATTTGTTCCGACGCGGATATCTGGCTGATTACTGATGATATACGTACCCCACATCCCCGCAGTGCAACACGTCTTTATTGGGGGAGCGTATCACAAAATCAAATGCTTCCAGGGCGAAAGGATCCCTTGACTGTATGGAAATTACAGACCGTGTGGGACAGACACCGTATTTTGGGGGAATATTCATATACTAACAACGCCATAGGTATACGGAAATATTGCATTCCATTTTCTGGTCCTTATGACCTGGTTAAAATCCCCATGTATTTCCATACTAAAATAATAGGAAAATGCATAATGTATTTTTTGTTTCTAGAGGGTATAACTAGAAAGACACTAATCCTCACGCCCACTCAAACACTTTAAGGTAACCACCAGCGTTAAAAAATGCTGGTGAGATCATTTCTTTGTCTCAGGTCTTTGTCTTCCATCTGTTCATCGTCAGTCCTTCCGCATTTGATTACAATTTTCTGTGAACTGCTGGCCGGATTTCTTTTAGATTTCCCCGATGATTTCATCAGGCCAATATGCTTCGAGGTTTTGAATTTCGTTTGTGAATTTTCGTTAACATGGGACTATATGGGAGTGGAAAATCAAACAGAGTTTCTGCCACAAATTGAATTGAAACTTTATCAACATCTCTTGAATTTTATCTCAGTGGTCGTCACAAAATGACTGGGATTTCTGAAGTTTTGCGAATTTAAATCCTTAACGAATTTTGGTCGTTAATTTCCTTTTCATGGTAACGAAAATGTCAATAGGCTATTCCTCCTTCAAATCATTCATTTTCGAATTCTTTTCAAACCTCTCCTGAATTTTTGTACTAGTATCATTGATCCTCAGAAAAGTAGCACTCAGTATTTTTGAAAGGACTGTTTCCGATTTATATATCTTGTTTTGTTAAATTTGAACGATTGCATCATATGGGGAAATGGAATTTGATGACATTGAAAGGTCAAATTCAGGTCACCTAGATTTTGAAGGCATATAACGTATATTGCTATATGCTACTATTGACCACTAACAGGATGTCATATCTGGCAAGTCCAATCCTACCATCAGATCTCACTTTGAGTGACCATGAAAGGTGATCTTCAAAGTCAGCCATATTTTACACCCTGATATCTCAGGAATACAGTAGACATGTGTCACCATTCACCATTAATATAAAGTCATATATAGGGAATCCAGCCACGCCATCACAGTTGCCCTTGATAGACCTTGAAAGGTCAAGTTCACTCATATTTAAACTTTTGTACATGAGAAGGGAGAGTTAGGGCATATGTTACCAATAACTACTAATAGGAAGTCACATATGGTGTACCAGGACACTCCATCAGATTTGACGTTAAATGACCTTGACAGGTAAAGTTCAAGGTCACACGTACACGTATTTCAAACTCTTATATTTCAGAAGGGAATAGAACTAGGCCATATTGTGTTATTCAACACTATTAGAAAGCCATTTATGGGAGTTCACCTGCACAAATCACATTTGCTCTTGTAATGAGTGACCTTCACGGGTCAAATTTAAGCCTACTGAAAATAAAAAAATGTAATTCTCCAAAGAAGTCTAATCGTTGATCAAACCTGATGGAAATTTGGGCTAATGTATGTTGGGTACTTCTGACTCTGGATAGTTCAATGTTAATGTGGGGCCATTCGCTGCTATTTTCCAGAAAATCAGAGCTCTTAAATTCTGTCTTTTGTAATTATTAGTTGATTTGAAGTAAGCTTTCCAGATATTTGGATATCTGTGTAATTGGAAGTCTGCGTATAAAAACCATAGTGATTCCACCCATGCGAAATCGTTCAAAAACACAATAATAGAGAAATGGTTGAAGATTTATATTGTTTAAAAAGTGTGACTGTATACCGAACTTTGATATAATGAATAAGAAAACCATCAACGGCTGAAGATAAATGGTCTGAAGAATTCCCAACATTACACAAAAATGATTTCAAGAACTTTTATGCCACACTGAACAGGACTGTTCCTTATTCCAAAATATGTGTTTTTTTTCAACACAAACTTCTAACAGAATATTACCATGTAAATATAATGTATATAAATGAAAACTGCTAGACGACGACAAATGCACTTTTTGTAATGAAACTGAAACCATATAGTATCTATTCTATTACTGCTCTCCATCTAAAGGATTCATTGCACAGGTTGAATAGTAGCTAAATATCATTAATAAAAATGCTGTCATGTTATCTAACAGAAGAGTCAAGAGCTACATCTCAGAATACCCCAAATCTCAAGATTATACTTTAGTGATTGTGTTACGCATATATTTGGACTGTAAACCTAGACGAGTGAGTAAAAAACGTGTGTATTTGTTTGGTATTCTTCTTTGAAACTTGTTCATATTGCATTGTTTGGTGTACTGAAGTTCGCCAAATTGTGTAAATGTGGTAACTTCCACTCTGAAGTTTATTTTAATAATAAATTTAAAACCATCCTTAGATCTTCTGTTATTTGTTCAGAAAATCTATTCAAAAGAACCTGGGGGTGTGTTAGTGCCCACCCATAACAGCATGCCGTTGGCCCACAACAGCATATAGTCTTTCATCCTCCAGGCTCCTATGTATTCCTTTATAGACCATTACCTCAAATCACCACTTTATATGAGGTAAGTGCCATGAAACTTTAATTCTTTCCCCTCCCTAGAAATTCTTAAAATATGGATACATATTTAAGTTACTTAATCACATTTGTAACTGTTTTCTCTTTCATGCTTAAATTCAATTTTGGACTTATGATTTGAAAAAGGAGACTGGCTCCATTCTTCTCTCCTTGTTGGAATTATAAACAGGCTCTGTTGCAGAACCTTAAGGATACAGATTCCTGGCTGATCAGACACAACTATTAAATTATTAATCTGCATAAACCCCAACAGAATAGTAAGGTTAGATGGGGAATGTAGCATGTGTGGCAGCAATTGTGTTCCTATATATATGGAATTTAGCTTGACTGATCTCCTGATCTCACTGACATGTGAACTTCACCCTTACATATTAATCATACCCATTAGAAAACCTAATTTGGTTTTTACTTTATACATTTTTTTTCAAAACATACTGCATGTATTTAAAGTATACAAAGGATAGGGGGATAGAGAATGAAATAAACTTGCAAAAGCTGCTGGAAGATTTCTCTTTTCCATGGGGTTTATCTGGATTTCAATAATGTTTATGACTTTACCAATGTGATGCATTTTATGTGTCTCATGCATGGACATGTACTGTACTGTTAATGACTTGTTTTGAAATGTTTTTTGTCATGAGTCTGTACTTCTCAACTCTTAGGTTGGTAATAGTTAAACTTCTTTTAAACCACTTTCACGACGTTGACCTATCTGTTGAATAATAGGAAAAACCCTAGTCCATCCCATTATGGGTGCTGATATATCAGTTCCTGTAACTTCTCCATGAGTATGAGTATCATGTGGTTTATTGGGTCATATGCCTTACCATAGTCCACTAGCAGAACACTCGCACCATACACGCTTGATGGTCAGACGCCACCTTCAGTGAAGCAAAATTTCAATTAATGCATGCAGGGTTCCCATTCTTTCAAGTGGCCCAAACTTTTTTCTTGTCAATGGATGGGAGCAGCTTTCTATAGATTTGAGTACGTTTGCTTATATTGGGGTCAGGGAACTCTACATCGGGGCAGTCTGATTGGATTGTGGATGTTTCTTCGGCATAGGTATCAGTAATACACTCTTCCAAATGGTTGGCACTACCTTGTAGCATATCTGAGAATTGAATATCGCGGCCAGTGAAGCTGGGAGAAACTGCAAGAAATCTTTTATTATCCAAGTTGGTATGTTCTCTGACCACTTGAGTTTCCCTACTTTTACTAGGTGGTGAGCTCATTCGGTTTCTTTGACTGGGCCAGTCTAGGTACATGATACAGAATCATTAAATGGGTGTTAACCCAAACTTCGTCCCGTTTTAGTCTGTGGTCATCGATTCCCAATATAGGCATGCAGCATCAGGCATGTGCCTGCCCTTGATTCCAAGATGACCCTAAAAGATCAAGGTAGAGAAATTGACTAAACATAGTACTTATGCACCATAGAATAGTGAATCCAAAAGTTTGTCCCTTTCTCTTTTCGGCCAGCTGATTCTGAGACAGGCATGCGACACATGGCGCATACTTGGCCTGGACCCTAATATGACCTTGAAAGTGCAAGGTAATGCATTGGGCATAAAGAGTGTTAAATACAGAAGCACAATAGGGAATGGGACCTGACATTTGGCCCCCAAAAAGCAATATTTGTATAAAATTAACAGGCTCAAAATCTGTAAAGAAGGTACCAAGGCAAGATTTACGCGAAATGACATCAAAACATTTGAAGAAAATTGTCAAACACACCTTTGCTACTGGCGGACACCAGAAAAATGTGTCACCATGAGTATCTTTGTCTAAAGATATTATTTTTTTACGTTTACAACTTCCCATTTTTCTCGTATCCTTTTTTTTTCTTTTTGAAACTTCCCCCTACTCCCTCACACACGAGGGCACAAAATTGTGTACACTGCACTCAGACAAGGTGAAAGAAGGGGTGAAGGAATATTTCTCTTCTGATAAGGCTGCCGCTCCAAGTTTTGCAATAAGGCACTCCTTGGGGAACAGTTGGTCTGCCTAGTTGATTAGGTCGCCAGTGCTCGAAGGGAATGGTATAAGGAGGCAATAAATGCAAATTTTGCCAAATGTGTTTTTCCATATACCCCTTGGACCAATGATACAAAACAAATGGCACATGGACGAGGCTGCCCTTGATGGGTATTGGGTGCCAAAAACGCGTTTCCTTGATAGAGGTATTGCATCCTGGGAATATCTAACCTCGGTGGTGTGACTTTGTCAATGTGCATGTGTGATGTTGTGGGATACACGCGAGTACCCTTGTCTTTCAGCTGCACCGAGAGCTGGAATAGATATCATCTTATCCAAGTGATAGGCGTCTCATGGGAGTTGATGCTCCCATTGTTCTGGACAGGACTGGGGAAGGCGAGATGCCTAAGGCTGCAGAGAAGAGGGCAAGCCAAAAAAAGGAGACTGCAGCCAACTTGTGTCCTTGAATACATATAATCCTTGATTATATCGGAGAGAGAACTAAAGCCTGATGTAAACCCGAGATGTTATGTTGCGATGCTGCCAGCCAGTCATACAAATTGGATACATGTATGGGACATATTAGAGAACGACACTGCCCTTAATGTTTAACAGAAGAAATTTAATTTAAAATCCCGATTTAAAATTTACCGTTTTGATTGATAAAGTTGGGAAAATCTACATACAATGTCTGCAGAGGCTGCCCCCAGGAATTTTGGTGCCTGCATAATGCTTGGTGGTTTGGAGAAGTCGCTTGGAACTTCCCCCACAATTATAATCCGGTGTTAAAGACAATAAAGAAAAGGAATCACAAAAACTGTAACATTTTTTAAAGTTTTGAAAATAATTATGTATGCATACATTGAGGACAATGTCCCAGGCATGTCCACAAAGTTTAGTGACTACATTGGCTTGATAGTTTTATCGAAGACGTCACCTGAATCTTTCTGGGCATACATTTACGTCTTATTAATGAAAATTAAGAAATTCACACACATATTAAAATTTAAGCTTTGAAAACTTTTACATATTAAGTATGTCCACAAGAATATCCACCAATAATTAATTTTGATCATTGATGTTAATTGATACTTTCGGAGACTTTCTTGTGTGATATTACTGGCACCTTTCCAAAACATTCGCGGGTCCAACACTCGTGGCCTTGGGCTCTTCCGTGTTGCCATCGTGGGGCACTTTTATCCTTGAACTTTGTCAGTAACTCGAAGTTAATCAGAAGTGTTTTCGTGGAACTAGTTGCGACAGAAGGCGTGCTAATGTGCGTGAAAATAAATAACCCTTGCATGTCATTATTAGGCAATTTCCGGCATCTTCCGGTTGGAGATTTTGACGGACTATGGGTTTGTGCAACATCAATTAATACGCAACACTGTCAGAATAAGCATGGTGGACGTCTGTGACAATAGCCTTTAGGAAGAGTCCAATACCGCGAGTGTTGGACTCTGGGAAGGGCGTCCTCCATTCTGACTTACCAGAGACATATGCGAGCATGCATAAGGCCCTGGTTCCATTGGCCACTGGACCCGTTTAGCATTACATCACCTTCCTGATATGGTAAATCTATGGAGTACTTCTCAAACGTATAACAATCTTTTAGCATCTTCTATATAACGCAGTGTAAAACGCTCTGAGAAGTGCCATCATTTTACTCACTGAAAGCAGACCAAAGGGTCATTGGCTGAATATATAACCATTAGGCCATCACACCGACGACAGCACTAAACAGTGGTATGGTTGGGTCCGGCTCGTTTGCCTCACCTGCACAGTTTTACCCCTAACAAAAAAGTGCACATTAGCATATGTGGGAAGCCTTTTCTGTTTCTTGTTCTCTTTCTTTTTGGATACGTGCGGTGTAGCTGCACACGAATATATGTGTAAGGGGTCGCAATCAGGTGAAGCACAACAGGGAAACTCTAGCACCTCATGCATCAGGAATTAATGCTGATAGGCAATTCCGTTACAGCAAAAGATACTAGACTACGGTAAAGAATTCCACCGCCACTGTCCCAGAAAAAGAGCAGAAAGCAAGCAATTGCCTTGATTCTTGGTATGAAGGAACTTAGCAAGGCTCCAAAGCAGCCACATGCGTAGTCTACACGAGTTTTTTTAATTTTATTAGTATTAATATTTGTTTTAATATTAATTTTACAACTATTATAAAGAGTATGCTAACATACAATTATGATCTGAATGAAGTGCATTCATACGTCCCAACGGGGCGTTGGGTCGTTTGACTCAACTGTTACTTGTTAGCTTCTAGTTATGGCCTTGGTTTCATGTTTTCAAAGCTATTGTTCACTGTTTCACTGATTTGCATTGTAAGACATGTACCGAAATAAACATACATACACATACTCACATACATCTGGATGGGTAACCGAGTAACCAAAATTGCGGTCGTAATGTGAAATAATTGGAACAGTAGCCACCAAATGCATGTCTACAACACCCCCAATCCAAATGATAACGACAAATTGCAAAGTGCTATTTGCTGCCTAGCCAACATGTTGGGTAATAATATTATTTAGACCTGGAGGCAATTATGGTTCGAACTAGATGGGTCTAAATTTATCTAAAATACTTGTGTCTACCTGGATCTGTATGTCACAAATTTGAATGCTTTATTTGGGCCAACATATTTAAAAAAATACTTATTCATATGTTTAGTTCTAAGCTACAGACTGAGTTGTGCTGACAAATTCCTAAGCGGTGGTTCAGGTCTACTTCGACATATAGTGGGGTTATTCTACTAAACATGATATAAGTTAAAAATGTGTACTCATTCAGAAAGATGTTGCTGAACATTGCTGCGAATATAGTCACCTTATATAGTCACCTCTTTCCTGTCTTAGTCCATACGCTGACAGTTATCAGTGTAGCAGAGTCAAGGCTAGAGTTTCAACTCTTTTGTTTTAAAATTGACATGAGGTTATTGTGGAAATAAAGGTGGTCTTTTTAATTCCTAACATGAGTTATTGACAATACAAACAAGCTGGGATGCAATATTGCAACCCTGATGAGCCTCTGGTACTAACAAGGTGTTTCGAATATTACAAAACCGCGTAGTTCACAAAATACACCAAACTGCACAGTCCAAAAGACACCGGCAGAATTACTTTACCTGCCAGATTAAGTTTATCAGCTTTCCCTGACAGATGCCTCTTTCGTAGAACTTTCTCTACAGCACATAACGCCAGCATCATATATACGTGGGCCACACACACAAGAAACCAGATGTCCATGGCTGTGGTGTAGTTAGTCTTTGGTATGTCGCTGTGAGAGGTCTGCATGAGTAGAGTGAGTACTATCAACAGTCCCATCAGGATATCCATACTGACTTCTATCCACAGTGGAGCCCAGGAAAGCGTGACCATTAATCCAGAAGGCAAGTAACACTGAGTGACGAAGTATCCAAGATTTCGACGAAGCATAAAGGTGATTGACAAGCAAGGAACCTTGCCAATCGCATAATTTGGGAAGCACTCTTGTAGAAGTATTTCGTACAAATTGTGAGTGCTAATGTGGTTTCTGTGGTCGATTATCGCTGGCTTATCTAGCCACACGAGCACAACCACATCCTTCGTGTATCCAAAACTTTCCATTATAATCGAACAATTCTGAACATCGTGAGGATAGTTATGTAGCAGCAAAGGGCAGGAAAATGTCGCCTTGATGGCGCTAGTATACCAGACATGACCGGTGGCATAGAGGTACATGAGGCGATTTGAAACTGTCACGTCCCTGAATTCCGCTTCCATCGCATTAGTGAAAAACAGATCGGGGATCCAGATTTGATCCCAGGGTGCGTCATGGAGTCGTACTCTGGAAACATTCGGAAACAAATCCTGAAAGTCCAATCTTGGATCCCTCCAGCTTTGTTTGAGATAAAACGTCGCAGATAGTGATCCGGTTTGCTCGTCAATGCCGTGTATTGCAACGATGTACAAGCCGATCGCCACTTCCGTGGAACCGTTTAGCGTTGGTGGCGCCGAATGATCGTATGATTCTCGTTGCATCAACGTTGCTAGGAATTTCTTAGGGCTCACTGCAGCCCGAGGGCTTGTCAAAACCAGCAACAAAATAACGAAACAGCGCAAAAATTTGGAGAATATGAATATCATTTTATCTCCATTGAAATGCACTTAAATTGGTCTGTTGTGTTAGAGTGTTTATCTCTATCCCTATCAGCAGGCAAACTTATCTGCCTGCCGGCCAGAGGCGAGTTGTTCCTACACGCGGATACCGTTATTAATAATATATGTACCCACTGGCAGGACGTTCCAGCAGTGCAGCGTGCGCCATGTCTATATTGGGGAACATATAAAAAGTCATTTTTTTTCATGGGCGAGGAGGTCCAATTCGTACAATCATCACGAGGACGAGCTGTCTTAGGAAGACCTGAAGTCAGGTCCTCCTAAGGTTTTGCAGAATATAAGCATGGGATTGAAACAGTCGACAGAAACTACAAAATGTTTATGCAAACTAGAAATTCTCCAAGCACGAAAGCTTTTAGTTAATGTACTTTTTAAGTTATCACAATAAAATCTTCAGGTAAAAATTATATCTGTAGGCTGGAATAAGGCGGGATAAAGAGGACTTTAAACATTTTCAAACACAAATTCATTTTTAGGACTAATATTTCCGTTAGAAGTAGAAATTACATATATAGTAGGTACTTTTATTTTTACGAATTTTAGCACAGCCGTAACAACTGTCTTTTGAAATGCATTTATACATGACATGGCCGGAGTCCTTGTGATTGTAGGAAGCAAGCACACACATATGCTGCACTTATAGTATAGTTTACACTGTTGCATTTAAGTCCTCCTAGTGATGCCTTGAATCTGTCCGGGTCCTCCCTAAAGCGTGAAATTCTTTTGGCGTCCTCCTAAATACTTTTTCTCAGCGGGTCCTCCCAGCTTACGTCATTTTCAAGCCGACTGTAAACATTTTATTTTGTATATTTTGTAACAACCTGCTACATTTTGGTCCTGGGAATGATTTTGCAATGTAGTGCGTTACTCCTTGTTTCAAAATTTTAGGGTCTCACCGGCATATTGTTAAGTCCTACTTACGCTGGAAGCAATCCAGGCAATAATGTAAGTTCGGCAATTATGGATGTGCATGTGTGCTTATGTGTGTGTGTGTGGGGTGGGTGGGTGCAAGTGTTCTGTTTAGGTTTGAATGTGTTTCAGTGCTTTATATTGAGGTCATAAAGTCGTTCATAGATCGTTTTAATATGGCTTCGTTGTATCCCTCACATGTTGACCGTTGATCACTCATTTCAGTCATTTTTGGACGGCACTGTACTGCTACTAGCTGCTACTTAGCTGTTAATACCGTGCTGCTGCTGCCGCCGCCGCCACTGCCGCCGCTGATGCCGGGCTGCTACTGCTGCTGACACTTCTGGTGCCATGCTCCTTTTTCAGATGACACTGGCGATGCTATGCTGCTGACGCTATGCTGCTCTTGGCGATGTCATTGACGACGAATGTTGTTCCTTGCGATGGCATTACTGAAGCTATGCTGCTACTGGTGATGTCATTGCTGAAGCGATTCCATTACTAGTGCTATGCTGCTACTGCGATGCCATTGCTGAAGCTGCTCCTAGCGATGCCATTGCTGGTGCTATGCTGCTCCTGCCGATGCCAATGCTGGTGCTATGCTGCTGCTATGGATGTCATTCCTGGCGCTATACTGCTACTGGCGGCTGACAGTGTGCTGTTACTGCCAATGCCATTGCTGACGCTATGCTGACACTGCTGATACTATAAAGCTTCGTCTGGTCAATGGGAAAGCTTAAAAGTTGTGGGAAAATGGCATTATTTTTCACATTTTAAAGATTTTTTCATTCTTTTTTCACATGGAACCATATTGGAGAAAAAAGTCCAAAACGCTACTTCTCCTTTAGTCATTGCTTTGTATCCATGAATATATTTATGAAAGCTCCATGTGATGACATGGGACGATGCGGAACCGCAAATGTCAAAAAATAGGTCTCCATAGTTGCTCCTTTTAATCAGTTTTTGTAAATATTTACCAAGGTTCTCTAATAGGTTTTTTGATAAAAAAGGGTCTTTTTTTGAAGCATTCATTTCTGGTCTTCGACTTTTTATTTTCGTTATCATTAACTTGGGATCATATCGTCGCATATGGAAAGGAAAGTGCCTTAATGCTACATCTGCAATATTATTTTTGCTAGTCACTAATAGAAGTTCATTGCGATCCTCCTGTGTGTCCTGTGTGTATGTGTATGTCTCTGGACAAAATTTTTGAAAAGGTATCCATTACAAACAATCGTCTTCAAGTTTGGTGGTGGCCTTCCTTCTGATCCAGAGAAGAAATGATTAAAGTTTTGAAAAAATCTCCCAGAGGTAGGGGCGGGTGTGGGTGGCCCGAATTTTGTTTTGTCCAACGATAAGAGAGAGAGCGAGCGAGAGAGAGAGAGAGAGAGAGAGAGAGAGAGAGAGAGAGAGAGAGAGAGAGAGAGAGAGAGAGAGAGAGTTGGAGGGAGTTTGTCAAGGCCTATAACAACTAAACCTTAAGACATCGATAGACATATGGTTACTATTAGACACCAACAGGAAGTCATATATAGGTAATCCAACCACACAATTAGTTTGACCTTAAGTGACCCTGAAGGTCAAATTCAAGGCCACTCGGGGTTGCATGCTTTTATGTCACAAACGAGCCTGGTTAGGCCATATATTACTATTAAACACTAAGAGGAAACCATATATAGGAATCCAATTGCACCATCAGATTTGATCTTGAGTGGCCTTAAAATGTCAAATCATGGTTACTCAGATTGCGAAGTCATATATCTCATAAAGGAATAAAGTTAGGGCGTATGTTACTGTTAAATACTAAGAGGAAGTCATACATGAGGGGTCCAGTGGCACTTTCAGGTTTGTGACCTTGAAAAGTCAAATTCAAAGAGAACGCAGATTTTGGAGGCTCTCGTAAATGAGTCGAGTACAACCATAACCATATGTTAAAATGAAACACTAATATGAAGTCCAGTTGGGCCATCAGATTTGACGTTGATTGATCTTGAAAGGTTATATTCAAGGTCACTTGGATTTTGAGCTGTAGAAGATTTTATGTTATACACATGTTTGCCAGCAGTCTATTAATCTTTATGTTACGCTATGAAATTTTATTTATTTATTGTAATATATTTAGACAGGGTAGGCCAATTACAGTTTAACATGTATTCCACCTCGGCGCCCAATACACAAATATAACATTGGTGAACAATATATTATATAACACCCTGGTACACGATGCTTTGTCTAAAAATCTCTCGACTGGGCATTGGCACATGTAAATCATACATTGATCCTCGAGTAGAATATTCATGTGAGACATTGTTGAAATGACTTGATAAATAAAAGGTTGCTGTACCTGCCATACACCTGTACATTAAAAGCGACATGAAATAGTCTCGTCTTTCTCTGACAGCCTGCAAATTTAAAAGTTTTACAATACCGATGTCCCGTATGGTCCAGTCGTAGTTCCCACTGACAATGCGCGCTGCTCTGTTTTGAAGACGTTGTACCTTATCAATATGTACGACGTGTGGGTCAGTGGGGTTATCTCCTGTCCCGGAATTCTACTAGCATGACTGTTAAAATATTACCAGGATCAGCATCATTCAATGTGTCACCAGTTATTGTTATAAAGCAGTTGTGTTAATATATCAAAATTTTCTCTGTTTATAATCACTCAACTTGATTACTGGATACACCCCAAAAGGCTGAATGCTTTACTTATTTTCATACTAAGTCAAGGCTCGCTACGTTAGTAACTGTCATGTGTTTGTGTGATTAGTCATAACTTCATAACTGCAGTAACGATAAGGAAACTGGCTACATGAAATATGCTTACATTTGTCAATTGTCACTGTCAATTTGCCAATTACATTTGTCACCTGCGACTTCCACGGCAAAGCACTGCACAATTATCTGGCTTTCAATCCATAGAAACTAACATGAATAACTGCAGAAGCAATTAAATGTTAGGCACCAACATCCAATTAAATGTTAGGCACCAACATCCAATTACATATTAGGCACCAACATCCAATTAAATGTTAGGCACCCACATCCAATTAAATGTTAATCATCAACATCCAAATAAATGTTAGGCACCAACATCCAATTAAATGTTAGGCATCAGCATCCAATTAAATGTTAGGCACCAACATCCAATTAAATGTTAGGCATCAACATCCAAGTGCAAACTAATCACCTATAAACAATATGAAGCAGGATTTGGCTTCATCCCAGCGCCTCCCCACTTAATACTGCATTGAATATGCTGTATACGAATTACTATCCTTGTCTATACAACTAAGGGGATTAACATGAATAATTCCAGCAAATATAACATGAATAATTCCAGCTTATAGAAGCATCAAATACAGATACGTTTTAAAAACAAGTGTTGGTTTATTCCTATTTGAGGGATTTTAATTTCACCAAAACACGCACACAAGATTGCCACAATAAACACCACACAAGCACTAGCTGGGGTTGGGTTTAATAAATGCTTTTCTTTTGGTTTTCAATATCGCTTAGCTGATATGATTAGCCTTTCCGATCAGTTTTAACTTTTATACAAACAAGACAAAAATGCCACTTGGTAAATGGTATCCAAGTTATATCAGTTGACACACCTATAGTATGTCATAAGTGTCAGGTCTCTATATTGTCATAGTCATAAACAACCTCTCCTATGCTTATCACGGAGAGGCTAATGGGGATACATGGCAATGACTTGTCAGAATGTATCATGTGTATATTGTCTCATTGTATAACCTCGAAGATTAGAGAAGTCCGTTTTATTTCGAATATACAGAATGAAACAAGAAAAGGGGTCATAAGTTAACTCCTCGCTCTTTACATTTATCATTTCTTCGTTGAGCGAGGTTGAGATTTGGACTTGACAAACAGTATCTTCTCGTATAGTGCCTACCACGAGACAAATGCTTTACCTTCATGGGCATCAACAGTATGATCGGATTATTTTCACATTATTTATTTATATATGTGTCGTTAGTCGACGATAACAACATATAGTCTTTCATCTGCGAGGCTCCTATTTCATCCTTTATATGGCATTACCTCAAATCACCATTTTATATGAGGTACGTATCCTGAGACGTTAAGAACACAAAAACACAGTATTAAAATCTGGAAATACACTTAAGTGCATTAATCGTATTGGTAACTGCTGTCTGTTTATGCTTAAATTTTTGGACTTACGATTTTTCTAAAAACTGGCACCATTTCTTCTCTCCACGTCGGAATTATAAACAGGCTCCGTTACAGGACCTTAATGATACAGATTCCAGACACAACTTTTAAATTATTAATCTACATAAACCCCAACGTAATAGTAAGGTTAGATGGAGAATGTAGCATGTGTGGCAGGAATTGTGTTCATATATGGGATGTATATATGCTCATTGACCAACTCCTGATTTTAGCAACATGTGAACTTAACCCCTACATATTAATCATACCCATTAGAAAATACATTTTTTATACTTTATACATTTTGTTCAAGACATACTACATGTATTTAGAGCATAGAAATGATAAAGAATGAAATACACTTGCACCAGCTTCTGTACGATTTCCTTTTCCCTTGGAGTTCAGTTAGATTTCAATAATTGAATTTATTTTTGTCATGCGTCTGTACATGTCAACTCTTGGGTTATCAATAATAAAACTTCTTTTAAACCACTTGGGAATCCACGAAGTTGACCTATCTGTTGAATAATAGGAAAAAGTCCAGTCCACCTAATTATGGGTGTTGGTATATCACTTCCTGTAACTTCTCCATGAGTATGAGTATCGTGTGGTTTATTGGGTCAAATGCCTTACCATAGTTCACTAGCAGAACACTCGTACCATACACGCTTGATGATCAGACGCCACCTTCAGTGAAGCAAAATTTCAATTAATGCATGCAGGGTTCCCATTCTTTCAAGTGGCCCAAACTTTTTTCTTGTCAATGGATGGGCGCAGCTTTCTATGGATTCGAGTACTGTTGCTAATACTAGAGTCAGGGAACTCATCATCAGGTCGGTAAAATAGGATTTTTGTGGCGCTTTCTTCGGCATAGATATCAGTAATGCACTCTTCCACATACATGTAGTTGGCACTACCTTGCAACAGATCTTAGAATTTGAATATCGCGGTAGGGTACTTGAGAGATACTGCAGGAATTCTTTTATTATCAAAGTTGGTATGTTATCTGACCACTTGAGTTCTCTGCTTTTACTAGGTGGTGAGCTCGTCGTTCGGGTTCTTTGACTGGTCCAGTCTACTTATATAATACAGAATCACTAAATGGGAGTAAACCCTAACTTTCTCCCGTTTTAGTCTATGACCATCCGTTTCCAAGATAATTATGTTGCATCAGGCATGTGCCTGCCCTTGATTCCAAGATGACCTGAAAGGTCAAGGTACAGAAATTGACTAAATGCGGTACTTACACACCTTTATAGAGGAGTGAAGCCAAAATTTCGTCCCTTTTTTTTTTACGGGCAGCCGATTCTGAGATAGGCATGTGACGCATGGCGCATGCTTGACCTGGACCCTAATATGACCTAGAAAGTGCACGATAATGCATTTCGTCTAAGAGTGGTCCTTCCAGAATCACAATGCGGAATGGAGCCCCAAATTCGACCCCCAAAGCAATATTTGTATAAAATTAAAGGCCCAAAAGTTGTACAGAAATTACCTAACCAAGATTTATGCGAAATGACATCGAAAGCATCTGAAGAAAATTGTCAAATGCACCTTCGCTGCTGTCGGACATCAGAG
>JAAUYG010019949.1_pt1 | contig 21711 bp, 12 predicted proteins | sample 7278091 | NCBI WGS metagenome assembly JAAUYG01 (sample SAMN14350201, study PRJNA611818) | marine sediment metagenome | isolation source: surface marine sediment (0.6m) | place: French Polynesia: Moorea | collected 2018-08
GGTCATTTGGTGCATTTCCGATTTTCGACCTTGTATCTTGAAAACGGCTGGTCGTAGAGCGAAACGGAGTGAAATTTGTGCCTCGGGGGTGAGTATTCAGTGTACACAGGCTACTTTTGACACTTAAGTGGTTAAGGTCATTCTGGGGTCATTCAGTGTATTTCAGATTTTCAAAAACTTTGTGTCTCGAAAACGGCAGGTTTTAGAGTCAAGCCCCTGGGCTTCTTGTTTTTCATTGCTGATACATAGAAAGTATCAGTAAACAATGCAACAATGTAATACCAGTAAATGTATACAATTAAAACTAAATACAAACAAGGAAAAGATATTGATTTATACATCTTGAAAGAGAGACCATCTTGAACTAAGACTTGTTGTTATCACTCATTGTTCTCATTACACATGTCTTTTCAATATTATACCCGGTATGCTTCCGGGGAAGTTATCATTGCATCGAGAGTGACATAGATGTGTTTCCAAATAGTAATTGTAGTTTTGTTATAGGCATTACTCATGTTACTATCTTTGTTTGATCCTGAAACCATTTCAACACCTGCAGGACAAACTGTTTAATAACGTTGTGCTCTAAAAACATGTGCTGCATAGTTTCCACTTATTCCTGACAAAAGTTACAGATACTTGTATAGACTTGTTAGCTTTTCTAATTTCTGTTCTTTCACACTTTTGAATGTTAGTGCCATTATTTATGGGTGTGACAGTACCCGCAATAAAAAGTGAAAGTAGCATTGATGAAAGGTGAAGGTAGCCTTGACCCTTGATGAAGCCTTAGAAAGGGATCATTGTATATTTTAGGTTTGATTTCACTTGTGTAGAGTAAAACATGTACATGTGTGTATATTTTTATACTTGGGCAATATCATAGTGATGCTACTAATAAGTCATTGTTAAAAGCTGCGCAAGAAATATGTTCACTGCTAATAATTTATCTACCTTCATGGTAGGAGTTAGTGCCATTGCACGGAGTATTTTTCATCTGTTGTGCACGTGATATGCAGTACAGGTTGCAATGTCTGATAGATGACTGGAGTATGCAAATATCATGAGATATTAAGATGATTATTAACAAAGAATTTTATTTTTAAGGTGCTGCTTTATGACTATCTGTTATGATGAGTTAGACTTTGGATAGGAGTGACGCCTTTTCCATAGTCGCTGCTCGGCAAATTTTTGTTGCACATTTAGCTTCTTTTATGTCCCATTATCAAACGAAAATATTACTTAATATTTGTGAATATAATGTAGAGATATACTGGAAATATACCGCTTAATGTTGTGGATGGTACTGTGTTAACCTATATGTGTATATTGTTATGAGCTATTCTCGACGAGAATCCAAAAGTCATACATGTATCACAGACCAGGAAATTTTTGTGCACTAGCATGGCAGTATATGTATACATTTCATTGGTTACTGCTCTGTGTTAGATGCATTGAACAGTATTGTTCGATGTGGTGTAGTATGCATGCGTCCTTCTTAAAACCATGATTCAGGATGGTGTAGTAGAAGTACTTCGGTCTAGTACCCTGCACAGCATATAAATGATTGCTATAGTCTGAATAACTACTTGGAAGCTATCATACTGTACTGGTGGCTAATGTAACATAAGTAGTGAATATAGGTACAGGTGCAGGTTTACAATGTATACATGTGTGCTCAGAATATCGGATCCTCAACATCACTATATGTGATTCTACCATGACAGTGGTCAGGTGTTGGTGAGGTATATGCTGGATGTTGGACAGAAATGCAATATGACTGTTTTACCAAATGTATTCATTATACAAGGACGTTTGCAATACTAAGTAATTGCTGCTTATACCTCATAGTTGGTACACTTAAATATGCTAAAGCTTCCAAGGCTTCGTAGCCTATGCATCTGTGATACTGGTATAATAGTTCTTATGTGAAAAATCAAACTGAACACCATCAGGCGTGCCTGCCAACAATGGGGTTGGGTATGTGCTCTTTGGGCACCTTATCCATAGTCACTGCTCAGAAAATTGCCATTGTACATTTAGCTTATTTTGTCAGTTATCGCAAGAAATTACTATTTAATAATATTGATGACTATGTGATTTTGGCATAAAATGACTTCGAGGTTCAGTAGTACTACAGTATTGAAGAGTGGACCAATGTCTTTACAGTTTCTCTTGTTTCAGGCATGCATACCATATGCATGATATGAAGTACAGTGGTCCCTGCATTTTAAGACCACCCCTTCAGCCAGGAAAATATGGTCTTAAATTGGAGGTGGTCTTAAAATGGAGGGATATTAATACTAAAAATATGAGTGGTGTCACTGATAAATGGTCTTAAAATAGAGGGAATTGTTAAATGGAGGGGTCTTAAATTGCAGGGACCGCTGTAGGTCCTTTTAGAATTTCTTACTGTTGGCTATTGTGTAATAGGCAAGTACATGAAGCAGGTCATCTGCATTTTCAAGATCCTTTAGAATTTCAGTTGAGTGTCAACTGAAAGTGATAGCTGATGTTTTTGTGAAAAACTTCCAGTAAACTTTGCCATTCTTGTAGCTTATTCTTTTATAAAAAAAAATCGAGTATACCGGTCATATGGGAATTCCAATGCATCTTGGGATTCTTACTAGGAATATTGCTAATAGTATGTGGATGTATATATACATTGCTATGACTATTTACATAAACCCATAAGCCAACCCGCACCACCTCGGCAGCTTAGTCACCGAGAAGGCTAATATCAGGAATTAACTTTGCCCATCCACCTTGCCTTAAAGCCGAATACCTATACATAGGGACATATATGACAGAACTATGAAACTATTATTCCCAAGTTATTCCATTGAAATGAAAGCAGCTAGGTGAGTCAGATGCTTTCGTAGGTGTGAGGGGCATGTCATTGGCATGTTTGTGCAACAAGTTGACTAGCAAATGTGTATACTGGAATCATCCATTCTTTTGAATTTGGAGGAATTCCTGTCTGTACCAATTTGACATGTCTTACATAAGTATTTTGTGTCATAACTGAAAACAATTGTGATGAAAACCTGTTAAACAAGTTAAAACTTCTGTGGCCATGAAAGTTGTTGTGTGCCCAGGCAATTGTGCCACCTTGTTATGTGTACTTACGTGTGGTCAGGAAGTTCGGGAGGAGGGGGGGGGGGGGGAGAGGTTAAACTGTTGCTGAGCAATGTTACTGACCTCCATCCATGTATGTATATGTTAAGATCACCATGTAGTTCAGTAATTTATGCTATGTAGTCTTACATTTACTGTTACTTACAGCCGAGTCATTCTTTTGGCAAATTAGGTTCACGAACAATGCCAAATATGTCTCGTTGCAGCACATGTAATTTGGAGTAGAAATGATGGGAGCTTTATAATTTGTACTTCCAGCATTTGCCTTTGGAGGGCAACATAATTTATTTTTGTATTGTGTGAAATTCCTGTTGCTGGTGACATCGAGACCAAAACATGGTGCTTACCAAGATTACCCAAAGTACATTGTAACCTTAACGACACTGTGATGCTAGAGTAGCCTGTATAGTAAACCTCCATTGACTATGTAATTTAATATGTACTGTTTTATGTTATTTCTTGCTTGTAATATTTTTGTGGTGTGGTTATGGTGTACATTAATATAGAATAACAAGATGTAAATTAATATAAATTGGGATTCTTTGCTTTATAATCTTTGCCACACCATTTCACAGACCGAATAGAGGACTTTGTGAAGTTGTAATTTACACATTCCTTCCAGATATGGGTTTTCTGTCCTCTTTGTTGATAATCGTATATTTAATAAAAGATTGCACTAAACCAAATGTTATTTATGCCGGTGTTGACCAACTTGGGTGAAAGAATCCACAGCTGCCATCCGCAGGTTTTTTTAGGAACTGTACTGCTGGAAGTTATTGTATAAAAACGATTAATTCCTCTTGAACCACAGCAAATATAGTGTACCGGTCCCTGTGATTTAAGACCCCTCCATTTAACAATTCACATTACCAGTATTTTAAGACTGGCAATCGGGGACACAACTCTTTTTATCTTTTCCGTATAAAAAATTCTCCATTTTAATACCACCTTCAATTTAAGACCTTAAAATTTAGGCCCCTGCAAATTAAGGTCTTAAAATGCAGGGATCACTGTAACAGGACATTGAAAGCATTCACCAAGCAAACTTCCAAGATGCCATTGGTTTGAGTGGAGTTATCCAGTAGTAGTAATTTTATTCACTGGAGCGTAAAAAAGTCTGGTACCCTTATATTATGGACCCTCCCTTTGCAGCCACAAACTTTTTTATAATACATATTCTTGCAAAGGCCTAAATAAAATGTTGATACAAAATGACAAAGACCACAATCAGAATAGTTTCCCAAAAAACTACTGCATTCAAAAGTATCGAGAATGTGTTAGGGACTATATTTTTAAAGATTATGGCATAAATTATATTAACTCTCCGCAAACCAACTACGCCTAACACTCGACAATGAGCATCCCTACTACATCTACTTTAATAATTTCACATTGTCTATTACATGATTAGCATAGCTTTTCTGCCACAGTGCCTACTAGCACAGCTTTTCCGCCACAGTCAAGACACCACATGAATCAATAGCGAGGAAAAAATTTATTTACAAAATACATATTGAAAACACCTGTTGACTGGTTGACACAAAGCTCTGCTCAACAGTAGGTAGTGTATCATAATCATATACAGTTTGCGACAGGCAGTAATACAAATTTGTACCCAAATTTGTAACCAATGTCGATACTATTAGGAGCGAACATGAAGCAAGTATGATCTGTGCCGTGGCATCCTTTAATATACTGGGGGGCGAGGGGGGGGGGAGGGGCATTTGTTTCTTTTTCAACAAGGTGTATATGGACCTCACCCCCCACCCTCATTCACAAGTTGTACGCTCACTCTTCTGTACTGCACAATGATGCAATATTGCGAAGTACATTTACATACTGTAGGCGATAACGCGCACTAATGACAGGTTCAGATATGAAATAGAGAAATATCACCCAAGTACATGGCGCTGTCAATGTTTTAAGCTGTTAAACATGTTGGCTCAATACAGTTATACCTGTTACTTAAAATAATTCATTTACCAAGCTGCAGTTCATCAGGCAATACAAGATATAAAATTAATAAACTCCTTCAATGGCTATGACCAGTAGGATTCTTCTTACATGTACTACCGGTATGTGTACTCCTCCCCAACAGAAATGGTACTTAAACTTAAAATGGCAGTAACCATCACACATTAAACTAAACGCACATAAGAACTGCATGTCAAATCAAGCAAGCATATTACAACATACACAATACCCAAAATCTTTAAAAGCAAAAAGACAGAATCAAATGTGAAACGAGCATTCACGGGCTAGGCGCAGGATAATAAGGTTTAACATTTCACAGCCAATTTTAATCATTTTCTAAGCAAATGCCAAGCCTGCATCTTACCTTGAGTTTTGTTTCGAAAAGTTTCCCTGTGAGTGAACCAAGACAAAATAACTGATTTATGTATGTGTACATTGCTTGAATAGATAAGACATATACTTTTAAGGACATACATGTATATCACGACCTCATGAGTCCGTGCAGCGATGTCTCACCAAGAAAACATACATGTACATACACATTCCATATAGCATGTTGCCACTTTATTTCTTCTTTTTCCCTTTGGCTGGCTTAGCGAAGAGACTTGGATCAATCTGATCCTGATTCAAGCCCCTGACCACCCAAAGTCTCTGAGCCCTCTGTTCTAAAGTGCCGCTACATTTCAGTCCCCGTGCCATGAGGCAGGCTTTTAGGACCTCCAAGCCCAGCACATGGAGAGATTCTGCTGAGCTGTACTCATCCAAGTTAACAGAGGACGGGTCAATCTGAAATGAATAGCCAAACTTATACACATAGTACATGAATACACATGAGAATATGGGAAACATATATATTCAGCCAATACACACTGCAAAATCAGCTGCCCAAAAGAGAACCACAATGCTTAAACGTTCCTAAAAATACCTCACCATTTATCAGGTGGAATCTTCAACATTTCAACAAACAAAACATCTTTCTCAGACTTGTATTTACCAAGCCAAAATCAACATTATAATCCAGACAGTTGACAAATTGCAAAGCTGTGTTGACAAATTTCAAAGTTATCGGTGTTAACGAAACAAATGTACCGCTTTCTTCTTAATTCTCACCTGTGCAGAATTTTCTGTAGAACTATTCTCTGCCTGCTGTTCTGCAGATGGGGGAACATTTTTAAGTGCGGACAATAAGCCATTTGCTTTAGATGATGTCTCCACCTCTTGAGCCGACGACTCCCGAGAAGAATGCGAGCTGCTGTTGACCTCTGCCATGCAGGGTTTGGGGGACTGTCCAGATGCACCATTATCTGACGATTCTACATTGGACATGCTGTTATCTGTGGACATCCCCCCACAGGCAATACCGGATTTCATTTCTTCTGCAATGCCAGCGGGATCTGTATGCAGATCGAATCCACTCTCGCTGGAGCCAGCTGAAGATGTGAGAACACCTGGGAATCCTTCTGGATCAGGGGAGGCAGCATCACTGGAGGATGGGTCTGCATCAGAGGAACTAGTGCTCTCAGGATCACTAAAGTCACCAAGGTCTACACCGAGCCTGAAAACCAATATGTACATCAGATTGATGTAAATCCTAACCCCAAAAATGCTCTCTAGTTGGAAACATAAGAAATAGGGTAATATATACTGAATAGTGCTGGCAAACATTTACCCACAGCACTCTTTGTTAGAATACTATATATGTACAGAAAATGTTCTTTCCTAGATTTACCATGTTTACATCCTTAAAGAGTTTTAGGTAAACTTTTATTCCATATATCCCTAATACATAACCACCTAATCATGCTTATAGACAGACACCATTCGCTTTTTACTCATTCCAACCCAACCTACCATTCGCACCCTTTCTTCCCCCCTCCCGATGTAGAGGGTTCATCTGCCCTTCTCTTACGACTACTAGCAAGTGTGGCACTGGCACTAGCAGATGTGCTGGACTTCTTTAAACCTGGACAAAAAACAACAAAATAAATGCTGAATGTAAATCTTAATAATATAGCAAATCTCCTTGAAGATATAAATGTAAAATATATGAAGTCTGAACTTCTTTAAATTGTTTTATACATCATATACCAACAGCTGTAGATATTTAAGATGTGATAGTGGGTGTCCCATGAAAACAGGAATAATACCTCAATAAATATAAAGTCAATCCAACTATAAATTTAGGGTTTCCAATAAATTTGTATCTTATCTCATCAAACCTATACTTGTACTTTATGTGTTATGTACCTTGCTGAAGAGCATCTTCCAAATTCTCCGTCACTTGTATTTTCTGCCTTTCATAGTCGGGATCATCAAAATAATGCTTTGGCTGTCTTCTTCTTTCTTTCAGCCTTTCTCTTCTCCGTTCTTCCTTCTCTTTCTCCCGATCTGCTTGTTTTGACACCCAGTCACGTAGGCTAGAGACGAGGTAAAAATACATTTCATGATAGATTGTTCTGGGTGAGAAAAATTATTACACTATATCATGTTTTTTTTTATTGATGTGAATGACTTCAAAACAACTAGGACACTCTCATCATGTAACATACTATAGTACTAGGTTATACATGTTATACCGCGCAGCAAGTCACCATTACCAGCTTCGGACAACTTTTAAAATTGCTAGATTCTAAAGAGAAATGTCTTGAACGACATTTGTATAAATACTATGATACCAGGATTAAAATGCACTCTTTTGTACATACTTTTTCTCATTGTTGACATCTCTCATTCGACGACCACTAAGATCACGGCAAGCTTCACGATTTGTTGTCTTTTCTATTTGAGCCCCAATGGAACGAAGCATTGAACCAAATCCTAGGAATTGAGGGAAAAACATAATTTAAACATGGTGACCGTTCTGTCCCATGAAATAATATAATATTGATTACTATAATCATGATAATGCGAAAAAGATTCCCCGTATACTGTATACATAACCCCACATCTCAAGGTGGCTATCTAAGGCGCTGGATGTAACTATTATTTCTCTTACTTAATAATAAGGTATTTTCTTTCATTTTACAAAAGAAATTATACAATGACTGTGAATATTGAATAACTTTTTATACACAATGTAAACACATAATGTATCATTACAAGTTTACCTCCTTTGCCCCCAGGAAGCCTAGGCACCACATGATAGATCCCTCCAGCTTGTACAGGATCATCTGGAGCAGCAATTCTTCCATTGTGAACAATGTAGTAATCCTCAGATGGAGCCTGAAATCCACACAAAGCAATAATTATTAGACTGTGTATGATCTGACGACCAATAGCTCAACAGCTCAAGTGAAGGTCCATTACGGCAGTAGACAGCAGTAGGATGCCATTTTAACATCCCGGTGTACACATCACTCAATCTAGATAACCCTGAGTGCTTAGGCATCTAGATAACCTAGCCCAATAAGACTCTCTACACTACGTGATATAGAGTCTGTGATATGTTGTACCAAATCAAACCAGCTTTGTAAACTCCGAATCTCCTTGAACTAGCTGTCCTCCGTCAGTCGCTAGGGGTCGCGACGGCAAATTTTGGCGCGCAGGGTTGAGATTTTCAGGGGGGAATTTGTGAAAAAACGCGGGATTCCTGCGATCGCGCATGCTAGTGTGAGCCCTGCGCCTGGTCAGTGTTACCGTTACCAGTGGTAACATTGATGGACCAGAGGGAATTTGCTCTAATTCCTGGCCATGTATGTAGACTGTGACAAGTATGATAATAATACATACTGTAATCTGACGTTACACACAGCTCACTAGAGCTTATAGTGGAGCGGGTCGTCCTGCAGAAACCTGGAGCGGGTCATCCTCGTGAGCGAGTCGACCGTATACTCAGTATACCATAAATACACCTGACTGTAGTGTAGACTCTACAAGGGTCCAAACGCTTGAGATTTTTGCATTCATTATCGCCCGATAACAGCTTAAACTATGGTTGTTTAAAATTTGTATTTCCAATTCTCCTACCTCTTGAAATAGACATCCGTATGTTACAGGCTGGTTAACTTCAATATCTGTCCCTTTTCCGGTTAAACTATTCAATACAGTCACTAACATCTTCGCAAAATTTACGAAGTCCAAGTTTACGAAAACACAGTGTTCGTTTGTTTGTTTGCGTAGAGCCAGGTCGCCCTGGGCGATACAGTGCACTCCCGACTTTTTTGGTGCTCAGCCCTTTGCAGGTGAGCGGCGCTTCAGTCTGTGTCTGCAACTCTGCACACGGCTGCACAGCAGTTGCTGTAACGTTATTGTCTCTCATGCTTCAGTCGGTGGCTACAGCATTTGCCATAACGTTTTTGTCCTCCAATGCTTCACTCGTGGCTACAGTGTTTGCTGTAATGTTATTATCTCTTAATGCTACACTACAGTGTTTGCTGTAATGTTATTATCTCTTAATGCTACACTCGGTGGCTACAGTGGTTGCTGTAACATATGGTCTTTCAATGCTTTACTCTACCCTGCATTGTATGCCTTCTCTCTCCTAATTCAATCCTTCTTGTTTCCTTCCCTTGTATGCTGCATCTAGATCCCTCGTCCTGTCTGTCTTGGTCAGTTTTCCACTTCCCCTACCTCTGTCTAAAACTCCCAGTCATACTAAACACCACACATTGCCCGAGCGTTTGGCACCGCACGTTTCATGTAGCCTGATACCACAGACTTTGTTGGCTGAGTATTTTGTAGTGGATCAACCACTGTTTAAGTATTTTCAGAGAATTTAAGTAATTATCACCTCTGGTGATTGTTATCTCCTGTAATAGCTGGGCTAAGTGCACAGCAGGACCGCGGTTATATAGCTATATAGGGTCTTTGCTGTCTCATGTTGGCTAAAATATTTAGAGCACGGTAGCGCGTTACATATCACTGTGAAGCTGGTGATGTATTTCATCAGTCAGCATAGGAGTTAGCAGGGTGTCACACGCAATGTCACGGTGGTGAGCGCGCACCAGTTCTCTGTGGTATTTCAGTACAGCAACGCTAGTGGCTGGCTTGTCCACGTGGGCTGATTTTACTTTGGTATTATTCAGTGCAGAGTGGAGGACTTTATGTCATTGTGAAGCTAATAGAACACTCTGCCGTTTAAGCCTAATTCCACTATACCACAACCAGTATAAGTATACTTTATCAGCTGTTAAAGATATAGATAGGAGAATTCTATAGTAAGGCCAGTGCCAGATGGTTTCTCTAGCACCAAAGTGACGTCATTGGCGGCCCTTTTGTGATTGGGTTGCGCTGTCTTCGCCTTCAGTGCTCTAGTAGCTGGTTGGACGAGATTAGTTTCAATAGTATCGAGCAGACGGCAGGCTAGATTTGGGTATATCAAGTTGTAAACAAGTAGAAACCAGTCAGACAGTTGGAGATACACTCAGTCAGTTGAACAGTCACTACTTCGAGTCAGAGTTACACTCAGACACACATGCAGTTACAGTTATGCAGTTAACGAGCAGCTTTTAGTCTTGGAGTTAACTCGCCTAGTAACAGATTCGACAGTCGTGTGTCAAACCCTCTGGCCTTGAGTGTAAGGTTGAATATGTTCATGCATGAACTTTAGGAAGAAGGTGTGGTGACCACCTTGACTGTCAGGTTAGATAGCAGCTCCTGCTGAAAGGAGCCAGTCAGTCTTAAGCCATAGGGGTTTGACCAGATCGAGGGATAAACTTTTGAGCGTGGAGCGTGCAAGTGTGACAGTGAGCAGCCATTGCTCGGGTCAGATCTCCACAATGAACGAGTCAGCGTAAACAAGATGTTCATAGTTTGGATGGGGGATCATCTTGTTTGGCTGCTGTAGACTACTGAGGGATAGGCGCGGGTCCTCTGCTGAGGGAAGGTGAGAGAGAGAGAGAGAGAGAGAGAGAGAGAGAGAGAGAGAGAGAGAGAGAGAGAGAGAGAGAAGAGAGAGAGAGAGAATATGTAGACAGGACGACGGATCACTGACTCACAGAGACTTCAAACCACCGCTGTAGAAGGCTCTGGTAGTAGAGGCTTCCGTGGGGCATCTCTCCTGGCACAGGTGGACTTGACCAAGGGGTCTACAGAGACTGGTCTCAGACTACAGCGCTAGAGGATGAACTGGGGGCAGTCGTACCCAAAAGCCCCTAGACAACCGACAACTGCCGCTGCAGACGAGGTCCCTCCCGCGCACGAACGGCGGAGTTGTGGCGTGAAATGATGAACCATGCACACACACAACACACACACATGACAAAATTTATATATATGCCCGTGGCCATGCGGGAATGAAATTAGCTGCCCTGGAGGTGGCAAGGTGGCAGGCTTACCCCAAAAATATCCTGCTTTTTAAATATATTTTTGATTGAAATAACTTACCAGAGACCAGGGAATTATTAAACAGGGACATTAATAAGTGACTCACGATAATACCACATACTCCAGTAACTCGTATACTACCCTTGCTCATTACTGTCAAAAAGTATTTGAGCTGGGAATGTCGTCTCCGGATACTCGTATATCATATCATATTTCAGTCTTTGAGGCTTTTGAACAGTCTTTCAGTGCCTATTGCATACTAACTAACCCCATTTCCGATAAAGACGAGGTATCGAACAACACTCAGGGTTCCCATGGACGCTTGAAAAATCATTGAAATTGAACTTTCTTGAAAATCATTGAATTTAAAAAAAAATATCTTGAAATATCATTGAATTTCATGACAAGGTCATTTTTTAAACACTGAACTGCTGAATATCTCTGCTGCGATAGAGCTCAGTAGAGCTCAACTGTGGAACAGTATTAACGGATGGTGGATTAACTCAATACAAGGCTATGGCAGCTTTCTATAGAGTTCCTAGTACCGGGTATTTGTAATTAAAGTGTTTATATACCGTATAGTAACGTATGTAGCCCATCTCAATACCTATCCGCACCTAATTCTGAGCATATCACCCAGGGGAAAACAGCTGATCCCCATATATAATCCGCGCTGGAAACTTTTGATCTGTGCCATCAATAGCTAGTGGAGTTTTGTTGCGCTTTCCGTAAGCCACACGCTAAGTTGCCAGCTATCCACCAATGGAAATAAAATACAGTAGTCCCGCTCTGATAAGGCCACGCTGTTTGCCAAGAAATTATGGCCACATTAGAAAGGTGGCCTTTGATGAGAGGGATAACTAGCTGTATTTTACAGTAGTAGTGACATAGATTTGTGGCCACATTAGAGGGACTGGTCTTTGTAGAGATGGCCATTAAGAGAGAGACTATGGTAATATAAAATATTTTATTCTAATATGAATCATGCAGAAACTCGCATGTAATATATTAAAATTGTAATTGAAACCATACTTGAAACGTTATAAAAAAACGTCTTTAAAAATTTTACCAAGCAAACACTGTGGGAACCCTGAAACTGAGTAGTCAACTGAGTTGTCACCTGATTAGTTATTGCCGGTATTTTTTTATCATTCACAAACACCGAGTCCTTGTTTTACACAAAAGGGTATTTTTTAAGATTGCTGAGTCTGTGTTTACTGTATGATTTAAATTTATTTTTTTAATACTATGGGAATATACTTGGGTGAACTCTCTGGGGCAGGAAGCATAGTTGATGCACACAATTTACGGAAATGTGCCTGCTTTAACATATCACCCTTTCCATAGAGAAGCCAATATTGCTAATATTGACTGGACTGAAAATAACAATTATGTTCCATATGTTTATACACAAACTAAACAAGTGGAATTTTGCCATTGTTTTTATCATGTTGTAATAGGCGGTCAATGGTCACTTGGCCTGACACCTGTGTCTTGGAGGGCAGAGATTCTGCCGTATTCTAATCTATTCTAATCTATTCAAATGTTCTATGCATAATTACTCCAATGGACAAATCTACATGTAGTCGAGGTTGGTTTGGGCTGGAAATCAATGTCTTTGTATTGCCCTGTGTTGTCTCATGCCTCAATTCAGTACAACTTCGGTGTTGTATGACTCTGCCTAAAGCTCCGTCCAGTATCGTCTTTGTAATTTTCAGATTCCCGCGTTGTTCTGTCTTAACTGTGGTTTAAATTTGTTTTGTGTTTGACCATGTTTGTTAACCAATCCCTCCCTATATTGCTCTGTCCTGCTCTGTATTGCACCCTGTTTTTTACACCCTCATTTTTTTTCAAACGCCAAATCATCAAACAAGCTGATAATACGAAATCAACAACCTAGCGACAGCTCCAATGATCAACAGGGGTGTGGTGCAAAGAAGAAACAAAAGGGGCCCTTTGCCACGCTCAACTCGAAGGATATGTACCCTCATTCAGAGGTCGAGGATAAGGTATAGGACGCTGGGCCACTACATGGAAATGATACAATGGATGGGGTTTCAATTGGTACACCTTTGGGGCAGGGTACGCCAGGGCGACATGGAATGTCAGCTGAATGTGGTGCGTCCTCCAGGTGTGCAGCAAGTACAGGGTATATGTGGCTATGGTTCGCACCGCCCAAGTGACTACTCATAGATCCAGACAAGTCCTCTGTGAAAGTTTACCCTCTGTTAGAAGTCACATTGGAAAGTGACATTGGAAATTGAAAAGTGACTGAGGTAGAAAGCATGGGCGGAGGGCGCAAGCTCTTCCCGTGCTGGAAGTGCGAGTGGGACCTCAAACCAACTTCTTATACCCACAGTGGGTCAAACCTCACCCCCACATCTGGTGTCACAAGCCACAGCTCAGACAAGCTCAGCTTCGCAGAGGTAGTCTGAGAAGCCTACCCTCTCTGTGAGTGAAGACGGCACTGGGCCATTAGTTATCTCCCTGGGGATGGCAGTTATGTACTCTTTCAAATATTATATAAAAAACCTCTTTAAGCTAATAAGGATTTAAAATTGGGCTGACATTCTATGTATGGTGTCACTAAAGTAAAGTTACACTAAACCAACAAATCTGTGCTTGGGTCCAACGATTTAGCCAGGAGCAACCGCTGTCGTAGGACAAATGATATGCGGCAGTACTACTGGGGGCTAAATTTCATGGCCTAATCCATGCCCATACATTTAAAATATTTTGTTTAGTAGTTAAGGGCTTTCGCGTGTGTTCAACCATTCTTTTTTGGTTTTTGTATGGACGAATCATTGCAAACTCGACCAACTTGCAAATTCGACACTACAGTGGTGAGGCAATTCAAAAACAAATTGCTGGACAAGTGGGATAACAATCATAACACTATTGTTATATACCTGACTTCATTTTAAGCACATAGTACGTGATATCAAATTGCATTTTACACGAGAAAAAAGACCATTTTCCGTCTGAATGGCTTATATAGGGAACCTTAAAGTTCGCGAGTTACAAAGTATTACACAAGAAGACCATATAGGTTGACCACTGTTGCCAGATTAATTATACCACCATGCAGTGGCGTTAAATTACTATCTAGTAAGTACAGCATTTACTTTAAAAATGAGTCGTTAATAACGATTAAGAGGTGAGTAATGAAACTAGAGAGACAAAACTTACACAGGTTAATGATAACAAGTGCAAGAGTCGACCAAAACTAAAACTTAAGCTAATCCATTCTGGCCGCCAGAGCTCGTTGAGACTACCGCTCTCTGTGCTGGCAACAAGACTCTGACTAGGCAGAATGAGCTAATCGGACACTGTACGTCTGCCTAAGAAATAGGCATACCGTCAGCCCCCGGGCGTTCACGCAGCATGTCGAGAGTCAGAATCTTTTTAATCAGAGTCATTGCATTTGGTTAAAAGAATTAGGTAATTTTACCGGCCATTGCTAGAGCGGCATTAGCTTTTTGATATGGATCATTCCAGGTGCGCCATTAATGAAAGCATTGGAAAGCGTCGCGAAACGTTCCAAGAAACAAAATGCAAATTCATCACTACTCATACGGTACAGAGGATCTTGGATAATCTTGGAAAGTGTGGACGGTGGGCTTTTCCACACATGACAACGTACCGAGTTGATAGGATACTGACGAAGTTGGAGGTGGTGGTGGTGGGGTGGGGGTGGAGGTGGGGACTCTACTATTTACTTAAAGAGACATTGAGTACTTAAGGAAAGATGGCGTGGGACCAATCTGGAATCCCGGATTACAATATTCACTGTAACACTGACGAGACCAGGGTATGGGAACTAAAATTAAGGATTAATCAATTTGCTTATCAGATAAATTAGTACTGTTACAGATAAAGAACGATAAAACTTTACAACTCACTAATTCATGTAAGTTTAAGAAAAGACACCTTCAAGTTATTTTATTTCCTTTTTTTCCATCTTCTTCTTGAAGTTTGACGTTATTTCTTGCATCACAACATAAAACATACATCAGAATCTGGGGATACACGTTACTAATAACAATATACACTTCCCCTATCAGTAAAATCCATAGATTGTTACAGTATACATTCTTTAAAACTCCGAACACTTGTACAATCCACAGCCGTCTGTGTTAGTCTGTTCCAATTACTGGTTATTCTGTTCAACCGGAATAACTGTCTTTTCTCAGTTCTGCAGAAATTTTACACAGCTGTCGATTATGTCTTCTACTACTGTAACTGAAATCATTAACATTTAACTCTACTAGTTTTCTACACAATTTAAAAACATTGTTAGATCCGATTTAATTCTTCTCTGTTGTAAAGTGTCTATCTTCAAAAGGTCAAATCCATTAGAATCACACAAAATATTCGTTATATAAAAGGCCGCGGATAAAATATCTATGTACATTTTCAATTCTGTCAATAATTCTTCTTCTTCTCCTTCTTCTTCTTCTTCTTCTTCTTCTTCTTCTTCTTCTTCTTCTTCTTCTTCTTCTTCTTCTTCTTCTTCTTTTTCTTCTTCATCTTCTTCTTCTTCTTTTATTATTATTATTATTATTATTATTATTATTATTATTATTATTATTATTATTATTATTATTATTATTATTATTATTATTATTAAAAGTGGCATAAGCTAGCTCTTGCCAATGTCTGTACAAAAGATGCACGGCCAAAAAGTACCCCACCACCACCACTACCACCCACCCACCCCTAAAGGTCAAATGTGCATCGCTTTATGCGTGTATCGGGCTTCCCAGACCTAGTTCTCTTCTCTGTGGTATGTGTTTCTTGGCATCCAATGTTCTTGGAGGGAGCCCAACCGGCATATTGCAACTCCGAAGGATGGTGCGAGATATATAGTTACGGTAGCCGGCTCTTGTACCCGTGAGACTAGGCGTTTAACATTGTGGAACATGCCGAGAGAAACACCCGTGTTGACGTACAGTTGCTTAAGCTAGGCCTATTTGTGTTAAATTACTACGGCTACATGGCACTGCCTGAGGCAATGTAATCCCGGGAATGTAATGCAAACTGCAACGTTTTTCAAGAACAGTTCAAAACTGTAGCAATGATCGATAGCACCAATTACAGTTTTCTCTCTCTCTCTCTCTCTCTCTCTCTCTCTCTCTCTCTCTCTCTCTCTCTCTCTCTCTCTCTCAGAACTAAGTAGAACACTTGTCTACAGAGATCGTAGCAAAAGAAAAATCCGTTTCAAGGGAGCCTGTGAAGGGCCAGATAACGTATCGGTGGGCGATTCTAATGGACATATCTGTACGTCTTTTACTCAGCGGCTGCACACATATACACCAGCAGGTAGATACAGCCTAGCTACACAACCGGGGCGTGCTGTGGGTTTAGTGCGTCCAACAGAGGGCGGATCACGGAGTCCATTCTGGATTAGGTGTAGTGTTTGGAAAAAGCCGATTTGCAAATAACAGCGGCACACGAGCTGAAAACATGTGGTTACCATTGTTGCCTTTGGTACTTTTATTACAGTGTTGTCAAGTTTGGACTGGCGATACCCCCGGTATACCGCGGCTTCTTCTCGTGTCTTTCGATGGCTTTCGTTGGGATTATCTAGACAAGGTCAAAGCCAAGGGAAGAGATACACCGGCCTTCGACAGTTTGATTCAAAATGGCGCGAAAGCTAGATGCGTTCAAAACCTATTTCCCACGTTGACATTTCCCAATCACTATAGCATTGTGACGGGTCTGTACGCCGAGAACCACGGCATAATTGCAAACAAGATGTATGATCCCGTCTTTGGGGAAAAATTTGATCGTTCTGGCTCCCAGATGTCTGAACCCAAGTGGTGGAACAACGGGACGCAAGACTGGACGGGAGAACCAATATGGATGACCAACGAGAGAGCTGGCAACTCTTACAGAAGCGGCGTCTTTTTCTGGGTAGGGAGTGAAGCTCCGTACAAGGGAAGGCACCCTTTTCGATACCGCAGGTATGACATATCGGTGTCTTTTCGCGAAAGGGTTGATACGATGATCGATTGGTTCACCGATCCCGACACACCTATTAACCTTGGGGTTCTGTATTTCTCCGAACCAGATCAGACTGGCCATGCAGTCGGGCCCAGTTCCAGGCAGATTATAGATATGATAGACGACCTTGACCAAAACGTGCTAGGATACTTAATTGCACGCTTGAAAGAGGAGAGCTTGTTTGACACTATGAATATCATTGTGACCAGTGACCACGGAATGGCCGATATCAAACACCAGATCTACGTAAACGACTATGTGGATCCAGATCTGTACACGGTCTACGGCGGCAGCCCATTCTGGAATGTCTTACCTAAACCAGGTTGGAAATTATATCTAACATATAGATTTGTTTTCTTGTTTCCTTCAAAGACTACATATGCTGATATATCCGTGATGCTAAATCGTCGCAAGTGTTTTCTTGAGTTGAAATTAAACCTTACCAAATCAGTGAAAAACTAGAAGAAAGAATTTGCTGGTACCGACTGCATATGCTAAATTTTGGTATAAAAGAGTGGAGGAACCAGAAGGTGAAGTTTTTGCCCTACGGCCAGCCATTTCCAAATACAGTCTGATTTTCAAAATTGCCATATTTGGGGCGGGAACCTTGGTCATTGGAAAAGGTTCCAGAAGTTGCATACATGTATGTAATCTCATTGCGCGGGGGTGGGGCGGGTGGGCGGGATTGGGGGGCCGGGTGTGTGTGGGTGTGTGTGCGTGTGTGTGTGTGTGGGGGGGGGGGTGATAGACTTTATTTTCACTCTACGAACAGCGGTTTCCGAGATACAGGCCGATTTTCAAAATTGCCATAGAGAGACATGAAATTTTCGAGACTGCAAAAGGCTTCAAAATATGCATGTTTTTCTACGCCAAGGTGGTCGGTCTTATGCTTATGTTTGCTTCATTGGCAGTGGTTGTTGAGATACGGGCCATTTTTCAAAATGTCCATATTTGGACATAAAGCTTAGCCAGTGAGCTGCATACAGACTCTCTTTGAAAGTAGATTGAAAGTGAGCTTAATATTCTTTTCCCTCTACGGGCAATGTTTACCCAGAATTTTAAGGTTTTTATTAGACTACATGTAATTAATTCGATTAATCAATACATATCATCACCAACATTATTCGGTGCTGACAATGATCTAATTCGATTAATCAATACATATCATCACCAACATTATTCGGTGCTGACAATGATCTACAACACCGCGGTATCGTGTTAATGGACCGGCGTCTGAAAAAAAGGTTAAGAAATGGATAGATAGATAGATAAATAAATAAATAAATAAATAAATAAATAAATAAATAAATAGATCTGCATTTTCGTGCAAAGTAACTGGACAGTCGACTGCTGCAGTGCAACTCGACGGTTAATCCCGGTCGAAGACAAGATGTGACTATATGTTCAGACTTACGTAACAATTAATTAAGGAACCTCTACTGATAGGTATATACTGATAGGTATCAGTATATGGTCCTTAATTGGACACATGTCCAATGCAAGATTTCTTGTTTCGTTATGTTTGCCTATGTGGAATGTTTATTCTTTCATTTTTACCCAAAGGGTCCCATGATTCAGCTTCTATTGAACAGTGCTTATACAAATGTTTTCCTAAAAATATGACACCGCAATTCGATTTTTTTTCTGTATGCATGTTTGGCCATTTTGGAGTATTCAGCTGCGGAAACAGTCGGGCTTACTTGAAATGAGGTATATATCGCATCCTCCGGTGGATAGGATCAACGATCCCATATGGGATCATTGATAGGATGCCCCATTTAGCATAAGAGGAAATGCAAGGCAACAGAAATACCACAATACCCAGTGCACACTACGAGCAACAGACTTTCAACATTTTAATTAAATATATCATCTTATTATTTTATCCAGGCAAGGACGAAGACGTTTTCAGAGCATTCTCCGAAGTTCCCAACATACAGGTTTTCCGGAAGGATGAAATCCCAGCTGACATGCATTACTCACAAAACAGGCGTATTATGCCCATCATTGTCCAGGCAGATCTCGGTTACGATCTGAGAACGTGCGCCGGGCTTACATGCAAAACTGAGGGTAAGACACCGAGTGAGAGAAGCTGACACGTAAAAGGTTTGCCTGTCTTTTGTTGTTGCAGGTCATACGCAACAACCAGCGATTGATATATATTTTTTTTCTTTCTTTGTTTTTCTTTTGTATATAATTAAAACCAGCCAGAAAGTCGAAAGGTCTTAAGTGTCAGAAAGACTTTTTCGGAATTTCAAGCATAATAGGTAACATTGAATTTGACCTTTCAAGATTAGTTAGGTTACTCACGTAAAGCAAAGTCGGGTAGCAAAGTCTAAATGTAACTTTTGGGCTCTCCATATATCACTTCAATGTTCATAGTAACGTGCACATATACATGGCCGAGTTCTAATACTTTCCGCTGATGCACAAAGGTTTGAGGCATGATTGACTATGATCTCAAAGAACAGAATAGAATAAAACTTTTTAACGTCGGTTTATGGTACAACAAAAATATTAGTACACAGTACTATTTAGAGGCAATGAAGAATACTGACTGAGGTGGGAATGACGGGTGATTGACCTATCTGCCTTCTTTCTTAACGCACCATACAGAGACGTAAAATCATTGCATGCCAACATACAAAATGTGAACTTGACCTTTTAGTATATATGGCCTACCTCATTTCCTTCATGAATACAAGGATTCAAAATCTGATGAGTGACCTTGAGGCTCACCTTTCAAAATCACTGAAGATCAAATGTAATGGTGCAATCGGACTCGACTTCCCACATTATGGGATTTCGTACTAGTGTTTAACAGTACCATATGGACTAAGTCACCTCTTTTACTAGATACAAGCACCCCCACCCATGGTTTCTGAGACCGCGGACGACAACGGACGCCCGCGCCACTGATGACATATCAGCTCTGTTGACACAGTCAACCTGGGCTAATAATAACAAGGGGTTGACAGTTCCTAATGCACTTCCCCTGTTTGGGCCTTAAAATTCAAGCCCAGTATTAGTTGACACCGCATAGAAGTTTAGAAGACTTAATACAGATCAGTGATGATAGATGATAAATTATTCCAGTGAGTCTGATTAATAACTTATGTTCTGCTCATACAATGTAGAAGTCGCCAAATACATTCACCTTGTGCACCAAGTGGCTGAAATCAGTAGTACGTATTCATGTATTGTAACACCAGCTATAATCAGACTTCCACTTTTTGTCACTTGTTATTTGCATGACTGAAGAAAGACCCCGTTAATTCAAATACTCCTAGTGTATATCACAATCCACTACCATTCGTTTTTCAGGAGGAAATCACGGATACAGCAATTCTTTGCCAGAGATGAGACCTTTCTTCATTGCCCATGGGCCCGCTGTCAAAAAGGGTTATATGTCTGGCATGATTAGTATCGTGGATATTTATGCTCTGATGTGCCATTTGCTTGGAGTGTCGCCGGCTCATCATGATGGCGATTTCAGCAACATCGAACACATACTGGCTGGCTTTGCTTCCAGGAATGAAACTAAATGGAACCAACTATGTGACTCATCAGAACCGATCCGGGAAGAATCGAGATCTGGACAACAGCCGGGCCTGTCAATCGGGCTGTGTGTTTTATGCATCTTCATGCCGATTAAAACGCTGCTCTGCTAAACACAATGCTTACATGTATACAATGTTGTGTATATTACATGTGCGTGAGGTGAAACACATCTCGGATACAAAATGGAACAAAACTTTCTGTTTCGAAAATTTTTCATTCTCTAGAGAATATAATATTGAGCATGTTGAGTGTATGCTGCTACTGTGAATTCTGTATAACCATGATAAGGTTGTATACAAATATTGTGCTGGTACATGTGCATGTATGCTGCCGACCAATTTCTGGTTCTGGAAATCTGCACATAATGTCGCTACAGATTTGAAAGTCGGGGTTAGGGTAGTTCCAGTGTATATCAAATATGCAGGTATATGTAACTCCCAGTATTATCGGAATAGCCTGTCTCTGACAGATCCATTCCTGCTATGCAAGCAACAGATCTTTGCATTGATGTCTGTTATATTTCTGCGAAACTTTTATTGATAACATATAGGGGGGTAGAGAGCAGCCTCCACGTGGCGCACCCTGGGTATCGGGTCTTGTCGGACATTTTGTTCAGACTTGGCCTGATAGCGAATGCTCTCACACAGTGCAGTTCTTAGGCAGTGCAGTTCTCAGACTGTAGTTCTTAGACTGTAGCAACTCGAAATGACGTTGCAACCATTACTGTATTTACATGGGGCTGAATTGAACCCTACACCCTTTATTGCTCAC
>JAAUYG010067083.1_pt1 | contig 21686 bp, 15 predicted proteins | sample 7278091 | NCBI WGS metagenome assembly JAAUYG01 (sample SAMN14350201, study PRJNA611818) | marine sediment metagenome | isolation source: surface marine sediment (0.6m) | place: French Polynesia: Moorea | collected 2018-08
CTTTCTGGTGTATGTTTCTCACACCATTTCTGTTGCTCATTGGTAAATTATGTCTTTGGGCATATCGTAGACAATTAGTATTTCCCCTCTCTGTAGGAGTTATTTTAACAGTCAAAATGCTTGTTGGACTTTTCCTAGAACCTTTGTCTGGCATTTGGTTCGCATTGCCACCTAGTCTTATGCTGCTATGGTCATCAAAACCAAAATCAGGGATTATTTTATTTAAGCTCATCCCACGCATAAAATGACGTGGGATTTCGCATACTGTTAATTGTGCTAGCTTCGCTCGTGCTAATAGCTAATTGTTGTCGACGTTTAACATAACATGAATGTTGTTTGTGCAATAGTTCGCTGCTAATTACATCTCCCGCGCGACAGCACAATTAGCCATTAGCAATTAGCCAAAGCGCCAAAGCGCCATAATTCTAGCGATGGAGCAACTCATCATCCCACATCTAAAAGAAGTTGGCTTTCCCCGTCACTTTTTTGTAACACGTTAGCAGAATTTATTTCTTTTAGCTCTAAACCACGTTTAAATATTTCATCGATGGGTAGCATTTGTCCTTCCACAGTCATGAACTTATGGTCTTTAGTGGCACGGATAGTTGCGCCATTATCTAAAGTATATTCAAAGATTTCCTGGACGCCGCGATCGTGCCATTGGACTACGGGTTGAGTATAAACTAAACCATTTTTATCTACCGTATAAACGGTACATTTAATTTTTGATTCGACAATTTTGCCAATAGGTAACCCACCATACTCAACAGTATACACTTCCGTGTCATAACTAAGACAATATTCAGCAAATAATACCATCTGATCGAATAGCTCATTAGCTAATTCTTTGTTAACTCCATTTTTAGCTGAACCATCAATAAACTTTTCTCGATGCTTCTCCATTTCGGCTAATTTTTTCTTGCCCATACATCTACGCAGCAAGTCAGCTTCGCCTAAAGAATAGCCCGCTAATTCTTGAGCAATCTTCATGATTTGCTCTTGGTAAACAATTACACCGTAGGTTTCTTTGAGGATTGATTCTAATAGAGGATGTTGATAACTAACTTTTTCTCGACCATGTTTGCGATCGATAAAAATAGGAATTAATCCTGCATCTAATGGTCCTGGGCGATAGAGCGCAGAAATTGAGGAAATATCTTCAATACCCGAAGGTTTTAAGTCTCTAGTAATCTGCTTCATTCCATCAGATTCTAGTTGAAAGATACCTTCTAAATTTCCGGCACGGAAAAGCTTATGAGTTTCTTGAATATCGTCGGGAAGTTTCTTCTGCTTACCTTTAGCAAGAATTTCTAGAGCTTTTCGTTCATCTAAAGGTATTTGATCTAAATCTAAAACAACTCCTTGGGTTTTTTTGACTAAATTAGCTGCCCGTTGAATAGTAGTCAGATTTTTTAAGCCTAAAAAGTCCATTTTCAATAGACCTAAAGCTTCAATATCTTCCATATAATATTGAGTAATTACCGATCCGTCATTATTCTTTTGTAGCGGAACAATTTCGTCTAAGGGCTTAGAAGAAATTACTACGCCAGCAGCATGAACTCCAAAGGTTTTGTTCGTACCTTCAATACGAATTGCCATATCAACCCAGTTACGAATTTTAACTGTGCCAACCTCTTCTTTATTATCGTTATAAATTTTGACACTTTCGTTTTCATAAGCCTGTTTAAAAGCAGGTTCGGGAGTATCTTTAGAGATCATTACCTTGAGTTTAGTTGGCTTACCTCGCACCACAGGAATCATTTTGGCAATGCGATTTTGATCGCCAAAGTCAATACCCAATACCCTTCCGACATCTTTTAATACCGCCTTGGAAGTCATGCGGTTAAAGGTAATAATTTGGGCGACGTTAGCTTCCCCATATTTTTCGGTAACATATTTGATCATATCGCTACGACGATCTGGACAGAAATCAGTATCCACATCGGGCATAGACTTTCGTTCGGGATTAAGAAAACGCTCAAACAGTAATCCATGATGAATCGGATCGATGTTAGTAATTTTAAGACAATATGCCACCAGTGAACCCGCTGCTGAATTATGAATAGCGATCGCATTTCCTACGTAAGATGTATCTTCAGGAACGGTTATATCGTAAACTTTACCTGTATGTTTAACTTTGGTTACTGCTGTGATTTTTAAATAGATATAGTCATTATCTACAAAAAAGCTATCATTTCTCAAAAACTTCTGTGGTTTAATCCCAAGGGGAAAATCCATAAAATCAGTATTCCAATTTAATAGCTGGTTTCCCGCTAATTTGACAGAAAACTCCCGATTACACTCAGGTTTTTGTTTTTGTTTTCTAATAATAATAGATGACCAATAACCAAAACGAGCGAGTAATAGTCTCAACTGTGAAGCTAAAACTTGGGATGTGGTTGAATACTTAATCGTAGTTGTTTTTTCTTTATTACCTGCATGACCATCACCACGAAAAAGGTAAGCAATTAAGATCTTGATATATTGCGATTTACCATGAGTAATAATTTTGCCGTATATCTGTTTATTATTAGCTTCTTTTCCAGCTAAAGCAGTTAAAAACTCGCCGACAATTTGGGAACAACAAACAACTTGTAAACAGTAGCGCGTTTTATGAGGAATAAGAATTGATTCTAAATTAAAAATGCGCTCAAGTAGTAAAGATATTTCTTGGGCGTAATTAGTCTTTTTTTTAGATAAACCAAAACCAACAGCACATTCTCGCTCGCCTAATCTTGAATATCCTTCAGCAATATAGTAGCCTAATAGTCGGGCAAAATCTTGATTAAATTGAATATGTCGAGGAATCTTTTTAGTTGCTAAATGATTAGTGCCAATTTCGTACCATAAAAACTCATTATCAAAATGTAAGTAGTCTTTTGATTCGACAAAATCTAGCAGATCGAAAGTTAATTCAGACTCGGTAGAGGGAACTCTGGGAAAAACCACAAAATCGTTTTGTTTTAGTTTCCCTGCTTCTGTCCACTGCAAAGAATAGTCTTGAAAGGGTTTTGGTTGGCAGTATCTCGTATATGTAGGTTTACAGACAGTTGCTTTATTTGATTCATTTACTACACAATCTTCAGTACTAACTGCCCAAATTTTATGATCCTCAGTTAAAGATAATTCTAAATTGGTAACTTTTAGTTTGACAATTTCTTCATCGCAATCGTATTCATGTTTATGAGTAATTTTTTGCAGATTTCCCTGATGCGTAATTACTTCTTGTCCGACTTGAATATCTTTGATTGATATTTCTTGACCAGTAGATAACATTACCTGAGTATTACCTAAGACACATCCCCTACCAGGCCCCACAGGTATATTATTATCTCTAGCGTATTTAATATAGTCCCAAACTACTAAAAAGTAGGTCGAGAAGCCTTTTTCCTGCATTACCTTGAGTTCTACTTCGAGTCTTTGCATATATGCAGGATCGACTTCACTATGGTTACGACATTTGAGTCGTTCTAATAAGCCTTGGCGAGTAACTTCTTCTAAATAGCTATCGGCAGTATGCCCCGCAGGAACGGGATAATCGGGAATACGAGGTTCACCTAAAATGTTGTAGGGTTGCACTTTCTCAGCAACTTCCAGGGTATTAGCGATCGCTTCTTCGATGACATCATCTTCTAGATGATCCCGAAACAGTAATTTCATCTCCTCGGCAGATTTGAGATACTCTGTACCGCTATAGCGCAGCCGTTTATCATCGGTAATTCGCTTTTGCGTCAAGATACATAATAGTGCGTCATGGGCTTCTACGTCATAGCAGGAGATAAAGTGAGAATCGTTAGTAGCTATAATTTTAATGCCTAATTTACGGGCAATATTGACAATGGCTACATTCACCATCCGATCTTCTGGTGAACCATGATCCTGAATCTCTAAATAGTAATCATCACCAAATAAATCTTGATACCATTTGGCTACCTTTTCAGCATGGGCTAAATCTCCTTTTAAGATCGCCTGGGGAACTTCTCCTCCTAAACAAGCACTGGTAACAATTAAGTCTTCATGATATTTCTCTAGCAATTCCTTGTTAATACAGGGACGAGCAAAAATACCACTACCCTGATAGCCTTTGAGATGAGAAATGGTAGTTAGCTTGACTAAGTTTTTATATCCTTGAGTATTTTTGGCTAATACTACTTGATGATATTTTCTATGGCGTTTTTTCTTTTCGGTAATATTAACTTCAATATCACCATTGATCACATACATTTCGTTGCCAATGATTGGCTTGATGCCCTTTTTACGACAGACTTTGATCAATTCGATCGCTCCATACATTACTCCATGATCGGTTAAAGCGATCGCTGGCATTTTTAACTCTAAGGCGCGATCGATTAACTGCGGTATCTGAGATGCACCGTCAAGTAAACTGTAGTCACTATGAATATGTAGACCAACAAAGGACATAATGTTGAAAAATAAATGATGAGATAAGAAGGATAAGGTAATGATAATTGTTTGTCAGGAAAATTTGTTGAATTGTTGCTAAAGATACAAACTTTTATAGATTCTGAGATAGCAATCTCTAATATTTTCAACACAATCAGTTAGGGGTTCTCAAAACCGAAAAATTTTTCTCGGCAGTCGTTTCTCTTCTTCTTTATTCGCATCTATATTCTTATATTCTATCTTTAAGCAGTCCATCAAATATTTGATTAAATATTTGATGGTGATTTGATGGTGGTTATTTTCTTCGCCTAAATTTTAATAGATTCAATAGATACATCAAATAGAATCATGAGTTTTAAATAGTACAATGTTATCTTATTCTTACAATTAATTTTGAGAATATAGCTTATTTTGTATTCTAAATAACAAAAAATAAATTAGAGAGCAAAATGCTTTTCCTTTCTTGTTTTTTTAAGTATTATAAGTACATCAAATAAAACCTCAAACTGTTACTATGGCTGGAACAACAAGATATTTCACAACAAAAAATTTTACTCTTGAAGGAGTTTTTGATGAATTCGGTTTAGAATATACGATAAATAACCTAGTTTACAGGAAAAGTGCTAGTTTAGAATTCTATAAGCTAACAGAAGTATTCAATATCTGTAAGGAATACAATGACTTTGGTATCAATATTTTAGTTGTAAGAGGTAAGGAACATTTGACAATTTGGATTGAAGATAAATCCAAATCCCATCGCCACAAAAATGAGGAAATCAATAATAAACAAACAGTAGTACCGCCTTCTCAATCAGTTTCCACTAACGAAGTTGTCAAAAAATATCGTGGTCAGGAATATGAAGGAGAAAAAATAATAATATCAAATCATCAATCAGTTCCTACAAAGAAAGTAGTTAAAAAATATCGTGGTCGAGTGTATGAAGAAGAGGTTGTGGACTGGTCAAAAATGCAACCAATAAATCAACAAAATAAGCCTCCGCGCAAATATAGAGGACAATACATTGATTAACAGTTTCTAACTAACTCGACTTAGTTTAATATCAACCGAGTTAGTCAGAAACTGAAAGTAAAAAGCTGATTGCCTGAGACAAGTACCTCAAAACTTTACACTCTAAAAATTCTGTAGCTTATTTATTCAATTGCTTTTTCAATTCCTTATACATTTGATACATTTCAGGTAATCGCTTATACATCACAAACAGTTTGCGATATAGCTTGCTAGGAATATGAGGCATTCCCGAAACCATCTCCCCTGAGGCAACATTGCCAGTAATTCCCGTTTGTCCAGTAGCGATCGCGCGATCGCCAACCGTTACTTGATTTGCCACCCCGACTTGTCCCCCCAACATTACCCCGTTACCAATAATTACCCCCCCAGCTAACCCCACTTGTGCCGCCATAGCGCAGTTTTGTCCAATCTGGCAGCCATGAGCAATTTGTACTAGGTTATCTAGTTTAGTATTGCGTCCAATTCTAGTTTCTCCCACCGCAGGGCGATCGACTGCACTATTACAGCCAATTTCTACCCCATCTTCTAATACGGTATAACCAGACTGCTCCATTTTGTACCAGCCTGTTGCTGTCGGCACAAAGCCAAAGCCTTCTGAACCAATAGCTGCACCGCTATGAATTACGCAGCCAGAGCCGATTTGACTCCTTTCGTGGATGGTACAGTTAGCATGGAGAGTAGTATCGTTACCAATGGTGACATCAGGATAGATCACCACATTAGGATGAATACAGGTACGATCGCCTATAGTGACTCCCTGTTGAATTACGACATTTGGCCCAATATAAACGTCTTTTCCTACTCTAGTATTAGGATTAATAACCGCTGTAGGATGAATACCAGGAGAGGGTTTAAAAGGTTGGTAGTATAATGCGATCGCACTGGCAAATAATAGCCTCGGTTGACTAGTAGCAATCCAAGCAATGTCTCTTGCTGATGCTTGAGTTTGCCAGGTTTCATCCTCAGGCAAAATTAAAGCACTAGCTTGAGTTGTCGCGATCATCGCCGCAAATTTTCCCCCTTCTACGTAGCTCAATGTACCAGTAGTCGCTTTGTCTATAGCCGCGACTGCTGTAATTTGAGGGTTCAAGTCTTGGTGATGACTAAAACTGTTGTTTTTAGCTTCTTTGCCTAGCTTGGTGATAATTTCTTGAAACTGCATTGCTAAAAGTGATTATTGCTATCTAGGAAATATCGATCGATCAACTCAGGCAGCATTTATTCCGTGGTCAACAACTGGTTCATATTTTACTCACAAGCTTAAAAAATGGGATTGTATTCTAATTTAATTATTCCTTATTGTATTGATTTTGCTATGTCTAGTTCAAATCTTAGAGAATATCGCCAAAAGCTTCTCGAAGATGTATCAGGAGAAATTTTAGAAATTGGCTTTGGTACGGGTTTGAATTTGCCCCACTATCCAGACGGTGTAACTAAGATTACCACTATCGATCCTAATCCTGGGATGCAAAAAATAGCGCGATCGCGTATTGCCGCTTTTAATATTACCGTAGATTATCAGGTATTAAACGGCGAAAGCTTACCGATGGCTGATGCTAGCTTTGATTCAGTTGTCTGTACTTGGACGTTGTGTAGTATTCCTCAGGTAGATAAAGCGATCGCTGAAATTAATCGTTTATTGAAACCAGGAGGTAAATTTTTCTTTATTGAACATGGTTTAAGTAAAGATTCCTCGATTCAAACTTGGCAAAATCGTCTTACTCCAATTCAAAAAGTAATTGCTGATGGTTGTCATCTTAATCGTAATATCAAGCAGATAGTAGAGCAAAAATTTCACAATGTAACTCTTGAGCAATTTTATGCTCCTAAACTACCTAAAGTGATTGGTTATATGTATCAAGGAGTTGCTTGGAAGTAACTAAATAAACTAATATTTTTATTTAAAATTAAGTTATAAAAATGACTAATCAGAATAATAGTTTGCCGATTGGTATATTATTGCAAAATGCTGCTTTAATCGATAGTGAGCAATTACAAAAGGCTCTCCATCTCCAGTCTCAATACACTCAAATGAAGCTAGGAGAAATTTTAGTTTTACAAGCAGGGCTTAAGACTCAGACTATTAATTTTTTTGTAGATAAATGGCAAAAAATTAAGGAGGAAGGGCAACAATTTCCAATTGGTTACTATCTCAAAAGTGCTTGCTTACTAAATGACCAACAAATCGAAACTATCCTAACAGAACAAAAAACTAGTCAGCTTAAATTCGGCGATATTGCTGTAGAAAAAGGCTGGTTAAAACAGAATACAATTAACTTTTTTGTAGATAGCTTATCTGTAAAACCACCGAAACTAATATCTTTAGATATACTAAAGAAATACAATCAAGATACTTGGCATTTAGAACAAAAATATGCTAATCCTGCTGGAATTTTAAGTCAAGTCATAGCTTGGACTGGTGGTCATTCTGAGCTTACTAAAACTATTTGCTATGTTTTTGCTAACTGCGACTTTAAGATCCCAGAGGGATTAGAAGCTAGTGCTGTTGACAAATTCATCGAAAAATCTTTAATCAGAAATTGGCATACCACTAAAATAGGAACTTATATTAGAACAGTCCAAGAAAACTTGGTTGACAATCAACGATGTAATTCTATTTCACTATTGAAAGAATATGGTGAAATTTTAGAACTCGGTACTAAAGAATACCAAAAAACTAAAGAGCAAGAAGAATTACTAATTCTTGGTTTAATAGTTCAAGAACAAGAGCAGCTAAAAATTACTAGTTTAATCTATCAAAAAATTTTCAATCAATCCTGGATTGCTCAAGAGCTTAAAAAATTACAACCAAAAACTCAAACAGCTCAAACAACTCAAACAGCTCAAACAACTCAAACAACTCAAACAACTCAAACAACTCAAACAACTCAAACAGATATCATTAGTCAATCCACTCAAAACGATCATTTAAATCAAGCTGATATCAATCACAACCAAATTGTAGCAAGATTAAATACTGATACAGATATCAAGAAGCCCAAACCCATGAGCAAGATAGCTTCACTGATGGCTATTGCAGGAATTACGTTATTAATTCCTTTAATTTTAGCTATTAACAATTATGATTCACTATCAAAACAAAAACAAGAACAAGAACAAGCCTCCGAGTTTTTGATGGACTCTCAAAAACTCAAACAATTTTGCAATAATCTAGATGCCGATTCAGCAACCGCATCAAAGCTAATATTTCAATTAGAAAGCAACAAACAGGAACTATTAAAGGCTTTTCCTCGAAATTTAGAAACTTTTCCTGATAACTGTGAAGTGGTACTTAATCAACTGAGAGTTTTAGCGGCACCCTATTTAGGCAAGGAACATAGAGTTTTAGAAGCCATTAGACATCTCTGCAAAATACCTGCTAATTCTGAGATGATTATTGAAGCTGAAGTTTGGCTTACTCGCTGGTATGACTCTTCTAGTTGGAGTAAAGAAACTCAATTATATTTACAGGAGGCTGTCAAATATAATCAGTGTCCCGCCGTTGATCCTGCACGGGGGAATTCTCAGTAAAAATTAAAACTATCGACAAACAGGTGATGAGACTTTTGAACTGGGGGGTAAACTAACGCAGTCTGCTGTGAATTGACATTGACATTTACATTGACATTTACCCCTAGGAATGTTCCCATAGACAGATGTTGCGAAATACAGTCTTTTGGACGCTCTTTTTAAGACATCTCTAACATTTTTTGAATGGGTTTTAACGCCTTCTGACGGATATCTTCGGGTAAATTAATTTCTGGAGTTTTGTTTTTCATCGCCAGATAAAGTTTTTCTAGAGTATTTAAACGCATATAAGGGCATTCATTGCAAGCACAATTATTCGTTGCAGGCGCAGGGATAAAATGCTTATTTGGGGCAGCTTTTTCCATCTGGTGAATAATTCCAGGTTCAGTAGCAACGATAAATTTATCACTTTTGCTTTGCTGACAATATTTTAATAAAGCCGTAGTTGAACCAATATAGTCTGCATGACGCAATACAGGGGGTTCACATTCAGGATGAGCAATAATTTCGGCGGTAGGGTATTCGACTTTTAATTCAATGATTCTTTTTTCGGAAAAAGTCTCATGGACAATGCAGCTACCCTGCCATAAAACTAAATCTCTGCCTGTTTGTTCACTAACATAACGACCTAAATTGCGATCTGGTGCAAAGATAATTGGTCGATCGCTCGGAATTTGATTAACTATTTTGACTGCATTAGAACTAGTGCAGATAATATCGCTGAGTGCTTTAATTTCGGCAGTACAGTTAATATAAGAAATAACTAGATGATCGGGGTGAGCAGCTTTGAAAGCTTTAAATTCTTCTGGAGGACAACTATCAGCCAGGGAACAACCAGCTTCTAAGTCTGGTAATAAAACTAACTTATTGGGGTTAAGAATCTTTGCTGTTTCTGCCATAAAATGCACCCCAGCAAACACAATTACCTCAGCATCAGTATTAGCTGCCTGCTGGGATAAACCTAAAGAATCTCCCAAATAATCAGCAATATCTTGAATATCTTTTTCTTGATAGTAATGAGCTAAAATTACGGCATTAAGTTCTTTTTTAAGTTCATTAATTGCGCCAAACAGATCGCTGGGAATCTCATCAGGATTTACTTTAGGTTTAGCTGCTGTAAACATATTGATATATAGCCCTTAATTTAAAAATTTGGTTTAATCGTCAATTATAGTAATTTTTACTATAAATACATTATAGTTGATCGCACCAAAAATTGCCGATAAATCAAGTAGCTTGGTGATGATTAGTCGAGCACAATTAGAGATATACCAAGCTTTAAGGATTGCAAGCCTCTTTTAAGATCATTGATTTAGGAGAGATAGTTGTTGATTGTAGATTGACTTGATGCCAAAATTTAATTACTTGTCTACCAACCTGCTCAGGAAAAAAATAGTGAAAGAAATGATGTCCTGACAAACTTGTCCACAATATATCACCCTCTTTTAAACTATCCGACCATCTTTGTAAAGCAGGGAGATCTACAATCCCATCATTTTCACTACCACATATCATTAAGGGGGTTGATGTTCCTCCAGAACTCACTCTATCGAGTTGATAAAGAGAGTGAGAAGAAGGGGCGGTAGATAGATCTTGTTTCAGAATTTTAATTAAACTTTGGGTATTGGTGCGATCTTGATGACCAAACATCATTTGTACCATACGTGCCAAAAGCATTTCTTGACTGCAAGGGAATAATTTTCGCATCTGATAATAATGCGCCTGCCAGTCAACCACAGGATTAAAACCTACTCCCAGCAATGTCAAGGATTTTACTTTGTGAGGATATTCACGGGCGTAAAGTAGTCCTAACAAACCTCCTGTTCCATGACCAATAAGATCGATTGGCCGAGATTTAGATTTAAGATAGTCGTGGAGTAATGTTAAAGCTATTGACAAACAGCTTGGTTCGTCTAACTCTTGGCAATATTCCCAATAAGCTACGGGTACTTGGCGAGATAGATAACGAACAATTCGACTATCAAAATGTTTAAAACTAGGATTAGCATTAATCCAAACTGGTGCTGTGGCAAAAGATGTCTTCATTACTGATAAATTTGAGGTTATTTAAGCTTAAATGCTGGGCGTTTTTCTTTAGTTTCGGTATGATTGAACTTGTTTTTAGCGAAACAACCACCACTAGAAATTCCTTGATTGTTGGATCTACAATCTGATTTAATTATAAAATCACGACAGCCAATTGCTGTTTCCGACATTGCATCTAGAGGATTGACCGTACACTTCAATCGGTAGTCACCCGTAAAGTAAGCGCAGTTAGAGCAAGGTACTTGGTGAAGACGTTTGAGATGATCGACAGCAGTTTTGGCGATCGCAATTAATCGCCAAAATAAGAAAGTAGAAATTAAGATCCAAACACTGAAACACAAGACTAGATGCAGCATAAATAGTTGATTCTAGTTATTTTTGAAAAAAAAAGGGAAAAGCAAGAAATTAATATGGCTCATTAAATTCGGCTACTTTTCCCTTTTATTGGAGAGGAGAATCCCCAAACTTGGGAAAAAGCTCTTAGCTCTTAGCTCTTAGCCTTTAGCTTTTAGTCATTAGTGCTAACCTTTATAGCTAATAGCCGAAAGCTTCACGCTGATAGCTTCTTATTAGAGAGCAAATTCAGACTTTAATTGTGTCGTCCATGACTCAATTCGCTCATCTGTTAATTCTGATTGATTATCTTCATCTAAAGCCAAGCCGACAAATGTGCCATTCTTTTCAGCTTTAGATGCACTATGCTCATAACCGTCTGTAGGCCAATGACCTACTGTTGTTCCTCCCAAACTAGAAATCTTCTCTTCTAAAATTCCCATTGCATCTTGGAAATTATCAGCATAGCCAACTTGGTCGCCAGTAGCAAAGTAAGCAACTTTCTTGCCACTAAAGTCGATGCTGTCTAGATCGTCTTCGTAAAAACCCTCCCAGTCAGCCTGTAATCCACCGATATCCCAAGTAGGACAAGCAATTATTACACAATCGTAGTTAGCAAAATCGCTCTGGTCAGCATCAACGATCTCGTGTAAAGCAACTACATCTTCACCGCCCAAAGCATCTTGAATAGCTTCGGCAGCTGCTTCTGTTTTGCCTGTAGTAGAACCGTAAAAAAGACCAACTTTAGCCATTGTTATTTCTCCTGTTAATTTATTTGATAGTTTTGTGAGACGTAGTTTGCCAACTGAAATAGAATTATTAATTTTTCAGTCTGAAATTATCTGTGAACTTGTTGAAACTAATTATTAATTGTTGGTAAGAACATTAAACCTTTTGGAGTGAGCAGCAATACAATAATTCCAATTTAAAGAAAGCTTTGAAGTTTATATAATTAAGAACTAGGAATTAGGTAGAGAAGAATGTCTAATTCCTAATAGTGTAAGGTATGAGGAAAAAACCTCTTAATTATCATACAACTTATTGCTAATTAATAGCAATAAACTTCAAAAAAATTTTTCTTCATATATTGCCACTCAAGATAGTTTTCAGCACATCGAGATTATCGTAAACCAGATAGGCAAAGAAAGCTCCTCCCATACCGCCAACCAAGAAAGCAGCAGCAAACTGACTCCAACCACTGGTAGTTTTGAGAGAATCTGGTACATCTGGATTAGAAGTAGCGTATGTCGGAAAACTAGACCGCCATTCCTTTTTAAAAGAAGCTGCACCGTAAATTGACAAACAAATAGTCAGAATTACAATCAAACCACAAGCACAGAGTAGACCAATTAAATTCCCTTGTTCGTTGTTTCTTTGAGGGCCTAAAAGAGCAAAAGGACCAAAAAGCAAATATCCGTGTGCCATGCCAATTTCTAACCCTCGGAAAAGGGGAGAAATACCAGGGCGATAGATGGGTAGATTTCCCAGTAACCAAAGACTAAAATCAGAAGAATTTAGTGGAGTTTTGAGATTACCAACAAAGGGATCGCCTGTTGCGACAAACTGAGTATTTCCTGTTTGAAAATTAAAGCCTGCCTCTTTCCCTCTAGCGCGGATAGCGTGCCAGATATGACCAAAGAGAAATAAGACAGCAAATACGAAGTGAAAAGTAGCTAGCCACCCTCTTGCTGTAACTGTCCCTGTAGCATTCTGAATTAAACCCACAGGTCCATAAAAGACTTCTGGATAAGCTGTAGCATTGACGGTACAAAAATAAGCTGCCAGAAATCCCATGTAAGAAATTGCACCAAGACTATAGGAAAGATAAGCTTCTCCTGAATATACCAGCACCTGACGCGCCCAACCCAAAGGCTTAGTCGCTATGTGCCAAAAACCTCCCAGGATACAAATTGAACCAATCCAGAAGTGACCGCCAATTATATCTTCTAAGTTATTAACTGCTGCCATTCCTTCTTTGCCAGAAGCTCCAAACAAGTAGCCAAATATAGTTACAGGATTGACTGTTGGCTCGGTTATAATCCTTACTTTTCCTATTTCTCCCGCCCAGGGATCGAATACGCCACCCCAAAACATCGCTTTGAACACTAGCAAAAATGCACCTATACCTAACAAGACTAAATGGATGCCAATGATAGTGGTCATTTTGTCAGTATCTTTCCAGTCATAGCCAAAGAAGCCACCGAAAGTATCATTTTGCTCTAATACTTCGGGGCCTAGAAGGGAATGATAAATACCACCAGCACCCAACACCGCCGAAGAAATTAAATGCACTACGCCAATAACAAAATAAGGATAGGTGTCAATAATTTGTCCCCCATCACCTACACCCAGACCCAAAGTTGCTAAATGAGGTAATAAAATTAACCCCTGTGAGTACATGGGTAAATTGACATTGTATTGGGACAACTCAAATAAAGTCATCGCTCCCGCCCAAAAGACAATCAAAGCTGCTTGAGCAATATGCGCCCCTAATAACTTACCAGACAAATCTACCAAACGAGCATTACCTGCCCACCAACCCACATCGGGGATTTTATTTTTATTCGGACTCTCTGCAATTACGGCTGTCACAAAAACATTACCTCCTTATCATTACTATCAATGGTTAGCTTTTAGCTTTTAATAAATCTTCCAAACTGATTAAGTATTTTGGAGATCTCTATAATTCCTCATCTTTCATCCCTCATCCCTTTAAAAGTCTGGTTCTGGAGGAACTAAAGACGAATCAATCCGTCCCTGTTTAAAATCAAATCCCGCTGCTTTCAAAGCATGGAAAATATGCCCCTGTAAGAGAAAGAAAGCCAGCCAAAAATGTGCATTAGCAAGCCAGATCCTGGAAGTCAGAAAACTAGGATCGCCTGAAGTAAAGTAAGGGAAGATCCTAAGCTTAATAGACAGAGGCGCACCGTAGAATATTTCGGGATAAACTGTCGTGTTAACTGCACAAAAATAAGTAGCGATAAAGCCCATTAATGCTAATGCACCCAAGCTATAGGATAAATAAGCTTCTCCCGACCAAACAAATAAATTTTTTGTCCATCTAAACGGTTTGGTATTTATATGCCATAAACCACCAGCGATTAAAATTGCACCTAGCCAAATATGTCCACCAACTACATCTTCGAGGTTATCTACCCCAGCAATCCAGTTTTTTCCCACTGCACCAAACAAATAACCAAAAATAATAGCAGGATTAAGAGTTGGATTAGCTACAGTTCTGACTTCAGCTAGATTGGGATCGTATAAGCCACCAAAATATATGGCTTTAGCCACTAACAAAAATGCTCCAAGTCCTAGTAAAACTAAGTGAATACCAATAATATCAGTCATCTTATTGGTATCTTGCCACTCATAACCAAAAAACTCGGAAACGTTTCCCAGATATTTTGGTCCAAAAACGGCATGGTAAATACCCCCAAAACCTAAAAAAGCTGAGGAAATAAGGTGTAAAGCGCCGATTACAAAGTAGGGATAAGTATCAACAATTTCTCCTCCTGCACCAACTCCCCAACCCAAGCTGGCTAAATGGGGCAGCAAGATTAAGCCTTGTTCGTACATTGGTTGACTTAGATCAAAACGCGACAACTCAAATAAAGTCATCGCCCCTGCCCAAAGGACAATTAAGCCTCCATGAGCGACATGCGCCCCCAGCAATTTACCTGAAATATCTTTTAAACGAGCATTACCCGCCCACCAAGGAATACCCGTAGAGTCTTGGATTCCTTGAGGATTATTCGTTATGGCGGTCACAGTTTAAAACCTCCTTGTTAAATTATTGATTTTAATTATCAATAATAGTTTTGTTAAGCTTACAGCTAAAGGTCATTTGTTGACAAGTATTTTCTTTTATATTCAAAAAAATGATTACAATTAGTAAATTGAAAAGAAATTTTAATCTGGAAGATTATTCTCCAAAATTGCTTAATCTGCCATTAAACAAACGTTGCCAACAATTTTGAAGAGAGAAAATGATCGGTAATAGGTTGCAGATTTTAGTAAGCAGTGTATAGTCAACAATTTGTCAGCAAAGAACTATGAAAGCAGCACAAGCAAGCTAAGAACTATAAAAAAACTTTTGTTTTAGCTCAGTTAAAAATCAAATTATATTAAGTTTTGTCAGCAATTAATTTGCAAATAGTTATCAATAATGCAAAATGTAGTTGTTGCTTACTTATTGATAATAGTTAGTAACAAGCTTTACAAAATTGATTAAGAGGTTTCGTTTTGCAGACATACGATCAACCCAAAGTTAAGTATGATTGGTGGGCAGGGAATGCCCGTTTCGCCAAATTATCTGGCTTATTTATTGCTGCTCATGCGGCTCAAGCTGCATTAATTGTTTTTTGGGCAGGAGCATTTACATTTTTTGAATTATCAAAATTTGATCCCACTATACCAATGGGAGAACAAGGCTTAATCTTGCTGCCTCATTTAGCCACTTTAGGCTTAGGCGTTGGTGAAGGCGGACAGATTGTAGATACTTATCCCATGTTTGTTGTGGGTGCAGTACATTTAATTTCTTCTGCTGTTTTAGGTGCGGGGGCGCTATACCATACCTTTAGAGCACCAAGCGATTTAAAAGAGGCTAAAGGAAAAGCTCGCGATTTCCATTTTGAATGGAGCGATCCCAAACAACTAGGTATTATCCTTGGTCATCATCTATTGTTTTTAGGCATCGGTGCTTTAGCCCTGGCTGCTAAGGCTATGTTTTGGGGTGGCTTGTACGATGTTAATATTCAAGACGTGCGAGTTGTCACTGACCCAACTTTAAATCCTTTAACTATTTTTGGTTACCAAACCCATTTTGCTTCTGTTGATAATCTTGAAGATTTAGTTGGCGGTCATATTTATGTAGGCTTCCTACTTATTGGTGGTGGTATCTGGCACATTATCACTCCTCCTTTAGGTTGGGCCAAGAAGCAGTTAATCTTTTCTGGTGAGGCAATTTTATCTTATTCTCTTGGTGGTATTGCTTTAGCTGGTTTTGTCGCTGCTTACTACTGTGCAGTCAATACCCTAGCTTATCCACCAGAGTTTTACGGCGCGCCTTTAGATATTAAGTTAGGGGTTGTTCCCTATTTTACCGATACGGTTGCTTTACCCCCTGGTACTCATACTGCTCGCTGTTGGTTATCTAATGCTCATTTTTTCCTAGCGTTTTTCTTCTTGCAGGGTCATCTCTGGCATGCCCTCAGAGCGATCGGTTTTGATTTCAAACGGGTAACTAGAGCTTTAGATAATGCTGGAACGCCCCAATCGGGTGAACCTATGGTGGGCAAACCACAGGCTAAACCAGCTACAGAAGGGGCTGGGGAATAGGGCGAACTCCAAGTGCATTGTTCTTATCGTGTTCTCATTTACAGCTTAGTGCAAATTTTGCTTTGCATTGAGCTTTCTTATTTGATCGTTGCTAATTTTAATGTATGAAATTGTCAGTATTACTGTTCGTAGCTCTTAGCTCTTAGCTCTTAGCTGTCGGATACTTTTTATACCCTAATTCAGCAACGCCTTATTTTTAAGTTAGGAAAAATAAAACATGACAGCAACAACTAATATTTCTAATAACGATTACAGTTGGCTATCGGGTAATGCTCGTTTAATCGATTTATCGGGTCAATTATTAGGGGCGCATATTGCCCATGCAGGATTGATTATGTTTTGGGCGGGGTCGATTACTTTGTTAGAGATAGACCGCTTTGTGCCGAATATACCTTTAAACGAGCAAGGACTATTACTAATACCAAATCTCGCCCGTTTAGGTTGGGGTGTGGGTGCATCAGGCGAAATTGTTAGTACCTATCCCTATTTTGCGATCGCCATATTACATTTAGTTGCTTCTGCTGTATTAGGTGCAGGAGGATTATTTCACGTCTTTCGTGGTGCAGCTAATCTTAAGGAAGCTTCCGGGCGAGCACCTAAATTTCATTATGAATGGGACGATCCTAAACAATTGGGTTTTATCTTAGGTCATCATCTGATTTTTCTGGGTGTAGCAGCATTACTGTTTGTGGGTAAAGCAATGTTTTGGGGCGGAATATATGATTCTGTTGCAGGTAATGTACGCCTGATTACCGAACCTACTCTTAACCCTGTTACTATCTTTGGCTATCTTTTTGGCTTAAGCGATGGGGTTTGGAATCCCTTGGGAATGGCTGCGGTAGATAATCTAGAAGATGTTATTGGTGGTCATATCTGGGTAGGAGTCGCCTGTATTGCTGGTGGTGCTTGGCATATCGTCAAAGAACCTATGGGATGGGCAAGAAATGCTTTTACTTATAACGGACACGCCATTCTATCCTATAGTTTGGCAGGTGTGGCATTGATGGCATTTACTTCTGGCTATTTTGTCGCTTTTAATGAGATTGCTTTTCCTCCCGAATTGTATGGTGCAGATCTAGGTCAGTTTGCTGGGGTGCAGTTTACTCTTTGCGGTACTTTTTTGGGTGGTCATGTTTGGCACGCTCTTAAATCTAAGTCTGAAGGGGAAGTTTTGAGCGAGAAAGATAAGTTTACGGCGATTATGACTGGATTTATCGTAATATCTGTAGTTGTCATCAGCTTAGTCTTGCTATCTTTTAAACCGTAAACTTTTATTAGCTAAGCCTTTTCTCTCGAAGAGGCTTTCGCGATTGACATCAGAAACATTCAAGCTGCTCAACGATTATTATTTTTAGTAAACTTTTGGCGATCGCCATAGCCCAAAAATACCGCTAACTATTGGTCATAATAGATTAGTTTTTTGGTACTTTAGTACTAACTAAAGCTTGATTTTAGTTTAAAATTGGCTCAATACTTAATGCTAAGTTCACTGCTTTTTGGCAATGTAGAGTAGTGGTATCAAAGAGTTTTAATTCTACAACATCTTCAGGTTTAACCAGCATCTCAATCTCGGTACAACCTAAAACAATACCTTGTGCGCCTTGCCGTGCTAACTGTCGCATAATGTCTATGTAGATTTGGCGAGATTCATCCTTGAGAGTACCAAAAACTAGCTCATCAAAAATAATCGTATCGATGACTTGACATTGTTGACTGTTAGGAGCAATCGCCTCAATGCCATGAAGCTTGAATCGATCGCGGTAAAAGTCGGCTTCCATCACAGGTTTTGTACCCAGTACACCCACTTTTGTCATACCGTGTTTTTTGATTTCTTCTGCGGTAACATCGACAATGTGAATTAGTGGAATTTGAATAGCAGCTTCAATTTGGGGCGCAACTCGGTGCATTGTGTTTGTAGCCATGACAATAAAATCAGCCCCACCTTGTTCGAGCTGAATTGCTTTAGACACAAGATACTTTGCTGCATCATTCCACTGATTGTTACGTACAAATGCCTCAATATTGGCAAAGTTAACACTGTATAGCAGTAATTCAGCAATAGTCCAACCACCGCATATTTTGTTAATACCTGTATTAATCAAGTGATAATATCCAGCCGTCGCTTGACTACTCATACCACCGAGAATTCCAATAGTTTTCATTAAAGTAACCTGATGCTTTAGCTCATGTTCAGTATTCATAATTATTTTTAACCATCTCAGAAAGCTACGTTTTAATAGTTACAGCAGTTTTCGTGCTTGGTAGACCACATCTTTGTATTAGGCAGAGGAGCACAGGGGAGCAAGGGAGTAGGGGTGACTTGGGGACTTGGGGAAGATGGAGGAGATAAGGAAGAAGCAAAGACTAACTCCTCACTCTTCACTCCTCACTCCTCACTCCGAACTACTAACTGTGTTCTATTCAACTGAAAATCGCTGTAAATAAGTAGGTAGGCGTAAATAAGTATAAAACTGAAACAAGATAAAATTTAGTTTGACTACTATCTACTCCCGTAGGGGCGAACGGCCATTCGCCCCTACCCTATTTTCTACTGCCAAATCATTTCTCTGATGATTTTGGTGGTTCCCGTCCAAACGGTAGGATTAAAATTCAGAGTTCAAAGCTATTAGTTGTTGTTCGGCAGCAAGAAGATCGCCTTGTACCAATACAAAATCTTCTCCGTTAAGATCGATCGCCAGTTCTCCCTGTCCCAAAGAATAATTGATCTGACCTCCAGCCTCTAAATATTGACCAAAATCAAGTATATCTTCAGCAGCAAAGTCTTGAATGACATCAGTATCTTGTACGCCGTCTAGTAAATCGCTGCCGAATTGAAATGTATCGTGACCACCTGAACCTTGTAATAAGTCGTTGCCTACATTGCCCACAAAGAAATCATTGCTATGACCACCAATTAAAGTATCATTTCCAGCACCAGCTAAAACTTTACCTTCAATCTCTCCTTGGCTACCATCGTATAAATCGTGACCAGCACTGAGTAAAACATCACCTTGAATCAAACCTTGGTTTTTGACGCTAATGCTTCCTTCAGCTTGGCTAGCATCGATCGCTAGTTGGCGATCGCCATTTATCCCCCCCTCGATTGTACCTGCGTTAAGAATTTCGCCATTGAATTGAACTTGGTCTTCAATGAGAATTGCGGCACCGTTTTCGGCTGCTAAAGTTCCCGTATTGCTAATATCACCATTAAACACTGCAAGGTCAGAACCAGAATCATTACCCCAATAAAGTCGAATTGCCGTAGCCTGATTGGTTTGATTGTCTGGTGCGCCATTAGGTAACCCTCTTCCTTGAACTAAACCAGAGTTAGCAATCGATCCATTAACTTCTGCACCTAATTCTAAAGAGATAGCATCACCATCATTACCTTCACCAACATCAATAGTTCCAGTAGCAAGGTTGTCTATAAAAACGTTTGAGGCAGTTACATCGCCATAAACCGTACCGTCACGAGGACTTGTAGTGCTAATAATTTGACCTGAGTTAAAAACCCTGCCACCCACACCACCAATATTGATAGCGCGACTGTCACTGGAAATTGTTCCCTGTTCAAAATTAACAATCAAAGCTGAAGCAGTATCACCGTTAGCTAGATTAACCCCATTAAATCCGCCTCTAATCGTACCTAGATTGGAAATTGTACTGCTAGTTCCTTCGACTTGAATAGCTGTACCAGTGCTTTGAACTAGGGATTGCTCATCAGTTTTGATTCCATTTAAAAAGCCTTGAGTAAGAATTGCTGGCTGGGTATCATCAGTAGTTATCTCACCGTTAACGAGTATAGAATCACCAAATCCTGGTAACACAACTCCTTCATTATTAACCGTTGCAGCATCAATTACGGTAATTGGTTGTGATGAGGAGGGAATAATATTGTCCATGATTATTTTTGTATTTAATTTGTTATTCTCAGCATCGGCGATCTGCAATAATTTATATAAGATCAGTTTTGGATCAAAACCCAGATTGCTCAACTATGGCAATGCTTTTCGGTGACGGTGTTTGGGATCAAACCAGCTTTGATTGCAGACAGGACAATTTGCTCTTTCCTGAATAGTCACAGGAGAAAAAATAATTAATGACCAAACTGATAGCTTCTCCCACTGGATTAACTAAAATTAAACAAGCACGAAAAGAGAAAGGCTGGAATCTGAATGATTCTCGGTGGCTAATCTCAGCTAGTGAAGTTTTAGGAGTTTCACCTCAAGCGGGAAAGTTGGCATCGGGGATATCTTACGGAACTTGGAAGCGTTTCTTGAGTGGTAAACATCAAATTAATGCTCGCGCTTTTCAAGCTTACTGTCAGGTTTTGGGTTTGGAATGGCAACAGGTAATTGAATACCAAAGCAATGCTAGAGAGACTAATTCTACTCATCAAGATTGGGGAGAAGCGATCGATGTCTCTGTTTTTTTTGGTCGTACAGATGAACTAGTAACTCTTAAAAGTTGGATTGTTAAAGATCGATGTCGCTCGATTTTACTCTTGGGAATGGGCGGTATTGGGAAGACAGCTTTATCAATTAAAATTGCTCAATTGGTTCAGTCTGAATTTGATTTTGTCATTTGGCGCAGCCTGCGCAATACTCCCCCTTTATCAGAGCTTTTATCGGATATCATTCAGTTTATTAGCGATCGCCAAGAAACTAATTTACCAGAAACTATAGAGCCAAGAATAGATCTATTATTGAAATATTTATCTAGTTCCAGATGTTTACTAATTTTAGATAATGTTGAATCTATTTTAGAAACTCAACCAGATAAAAATGGTAGTTATTATTGCCAAACTAATGAAAATTATGGAAAACTTTTTCAGCTAACTGGTGAAGCAAAGCATCAAAGCTGTTTATTACTGACTTCGCGAGAAAAGCCCCAGGAAATTTCTCTTTTAGAAACAAAATATTCACAGGTTCGCTGTTGCCAACTAGCTGGGTTAGAATCGGCAGAAGCTAAAGATATTTTGTCAACCAAAGGTTTATTTGAAGGA
>JAAUYG010021246.1_pt1 | contig 21642 bp, 18 predicted proteins | sample 7278091 | NCBI WGS metagenome assembly JAAUYG01 (sample SAMN14350201, study PRJNA611818) | marine sediment metagenome | isolation source: surface marine sediment (0.6m) | place: French Polynesia: Moorea | collected 2018-08
AAAACAATCTTGGGCGCATTTAATGAAAAAATTAACACCTAGAATGGAATTAAATTAACTAATCACCTTGGCAACCATTGCAACCACCCCCCCCCCCCCCCCACACACACACACACTTAAGTTCACTTGTAGTCTTAAGATTTTCCTGGCCCCCCCACCCCCAGGCCCTTAATTGCCACCTGTAAACTCCCTGCCATGTTTTTGTTGTTACTGTATGTTTTTTTCTGATGGTATTATGTTGCTGTCTAATCGGTTTCTGGAGGCAGCTGAGACAAGGGTTAAGGTATTGTAAATGTATAAACAGGTACCCGGGAACAAATTGGTCCTGACTGCCCTCATTAAGGTCATGTCAGGCGTGATGGGGGCCCCAGAATTTTGTGTCAGCATATATTTTTTTACAGTGTACCTAAAAAATTCTGCATAATCTCTTCTTATGTCACATCCTTCAAGATTGATGAATGTAGACACAGCTTTGTTGGTGGATCAGACTGAAATATTTACTTTGAGAGGCTATATTTCCTATATTTTCATGGAATAATTTAAATTATTATATATGGAAATGGTTAAATAACTTTACATAAATTTATATAATGCCAAAGGTCAGCATTCATCGCTTGCAAAGCAATCGTGTCAGAAGTACGTTTTAGTTGTAATCGGTACTTTTCTCTGTGGAAATCACAGAAACTACAATTTGTACTACCAAAATTTGTTTCATTGTTTATTTTGCAGCTATAAATCAGAGGAATTTAGCGTACAGTGCCGTGTAGTTTTCATTGATGCTGAGCTTCATTTACTTCCTCCTCACTAAATGCCTTGTTTTCTTGTTGCAGCTAGAAACAGCAGAAGAGCGTCTGTCTCAGGTGGAGCGCTGCGAGTGTATGCGGAGTTGCCAGGTAGATGAGAAGCGGTATCATGACGGCCAGAGCTGGGCAGAGGATACCTGTACGACATGTACATGTAGGGTGAGTCTTCACATCACCAGGGTGTCTTAAGTAGCGGCATGGTAATGTACAAATTGATTTATGTAACCATGGTAGCCTATATAGGTCTCTATCACCATGGTAACATACGTGGGTCTATAAGTCAGCATGGTAGCATACATATATAAATTAGACATTTTTATAGCACCAATTCAAAAAAGAGTTATCATTGGTGCTATCTCTGTATCACCATTGTGTGTGGTTCCTCTTTATATCACCATGGCAGCATATATTGGTATCTTTATATCACCATCATAGTATACGTTGATGTATATCAGTGACAAACTGGCTTCTATTGTATCAATTAACATAGCAACAAACAGTTGGTTCTTTATATCACCATGGTAAGAAACATGGGCCGCCATTCCTTATCACCATGGTAATATGTAGGGGTACGTAACACCAATAACATATATCAAAATGTCCCCGAGTTCTCCATGGATATTGTCTGCAACACTTCATTTTGGTGACATGGATGTAATATGTGCATGACTTTACCATTCATTCCATCAAATTTTCTATAGACTTTGAAATGGATATTTTAAGCAAATTTCAACAGAAATCCAACGTCTATAATATCATAATATCAGGGATGATTTGGGAGTGAATGTTTTTGTGTGTAGAATGTGTGATCAGAAATTAGTAATGATGTTTTTGGCAACAAATACTACTAGCATTGCATCACTTATAGATAGAATGGGTCAATGGAGAAAGAAACATTGGCTGATTGCACGTATGGATAAAGCCCAGATATGTTATAACAGATTATTACATAAATACAGAAATTTTGTTACCATACTCACAATTGTATGCTGAGTCCTCTGTTACTGTTGCAGGGTGGGGAAGTGATATGTGAGGAACAGCAGTGTCCACAGCTAAACTGCCGACATCCTGTCAAGGTGGAGGGCCAGTGCTGCTCTACGTGTCTCAGTAAGTGCCACATGGAGAGAGAGAGAAAGAGCGAGAGAGAGAGAGAAAGAGCGAGAGAGAGAGAGAAAGAGAGAGCTTTAGAACCTGATGGTTTAGTTTCAAATTAGCAGTTTATATGCGATCATACTGTTATTTTAAGACCTACTACAACATACACAGAGAAGATCACTTTGATTTAGTTGTGCACATTGGTTGGAAACTAAAATTGTGTTAAAATATAAATAACAATAATTATATATCCATCTTACAATCTGCAGCATGGGCAGCAAATGACCTCAGGGCAACTCCTGCATTCCAGAAAAGAGTGATTTGTGAAAACAAACTGACCTCAAAATCTTATCCGGCCTATAATTGTTACATCCAGACTTGTACTCTGTACAGTACAAGAACTGGACCCCCTTCCTACCTGCTAATGAGTACCTTCGTCTACATCTTGAGTAAATATATTGGTTTTTACTGCAAACCACCCACAGTGCAACATACCATTGTAATCATTGCAAATTTTTTTTTTTTACTTCCTTGTAAATTTCGAGAGAAATCTTAGTGTTTCTAAGGGTCTGGAGAAAGACACTGGTGTGGAGATTTTTTCCCCTTTACTTTGAAGCACCAGGACATGGTCTTAGGGGGCCCCCAGAGGTTAGGTTGTGTGCCTATAATGCAGAAACAAGTGGCTACCACAACCCTCAGTGTTTCCAAAGCGTTAGGTGGCACTTGAGCCAGCAAGTGTTGGCGGCCTGCCAGCACCATGTAGCAGCACACAAGTGTCATCAGTGGAGAGTCGTTAATTTAACACCAGAATTAAAAAATAAAGTTCAACTGTACCTTTCACCCTGGTTGGGCTACATGCTTCTTCAAAAGGCACCTAGAGTAGGTTTTGGTAAATAGAATTTCTATTTGGTATGTTCAATTGCCATAAAAATTCATACATTGTTTAGATATGTTTAAAATGAAATTGTTGGTCATACAGAGATAGCTCAGTTGGTTAATGAGCTGGATGCCTTAAAAATACCGGTGAAGGAAGCAATTGAAAGTTATTTTTCTCAGCAACAGTTGTCTGGTATTGGAATGGGGGCATTGCATGAAAATCCCATTTGACATTTTCAATTCCAATTCTAACAAAATTGGGAGCCACTCTGGTTTTCAAACAAATATCTTTGTTTGCTACTACATGTACTATGAATGCCATCCCTGCTTTTAATCATCATCTTACAGTTTTGAAACATGATTATTCAAAATGTTTTTCAAATATTGAAAAATGTTCTTGAAAACTATTCAATGCAGTAGCCCATATTTGCTGTTTTTGCGGAAATAACCTAGCCCCTGGGGAGCTTAAACCACTAAACTCGGGTTTCTCCCCCCACAATTGTTTGGTATATAAAGTGCTGCATGATGCAAATCTTAAAAGGAATGGTGGCTGGCAATAACAAAGCACTCTAGATCCCTGCACCTAAATGTTCTGGATGTCTGAGTAATTGACAAACTCTAATGTCGATCGTTCTTAGAGAAAACTTCCAATTAAAGAAAAGTAATAAGCAGCTTAATGTGCCTAACAGCTTCTGTATCTATCTTATATAGAGTTGGATGTAGATGCTCACTGCCACAGACTTGTTTGATCTGAGCTGATAGGGGCTTACAGTGTCAGCCCACGCTAATGCCTGCTGCTTATAGGCTAAATGGATCTGGCAAGCTTTATCAGGACATAGGGGTAATAGCAGTTCTGGCAGCAGCAGTGGAAGGAGTACGTCATCCGTCTTTTTGCTCATCGTTTGTGGTGTGGTGGGGGCGGGAAGGGGATGACGATAAAAAAGTTCACAGTGAATAACTTCCCTGCTCCCGAAAACTTTGGATTGTACTTGTCCATTAGGCTTTGATGAAGAGGAGAGACAGCTCAGGTCTCTTAATGAGGACCGTTCGCAGCTAAATTTATGCCACGCAGTTATGGAGACAAGCTCTCAAATTCCACCCACGCTTGGTAATTTTGTCAGAATAGAGAATCAATACATTCTAATGAGTGTCTCATAGTGGTATTTTTGCTGCGTCCAAACATAGTCTGCTCTAAATAGGCTGAAAGTGCTGGCATTTAGAGACATGTCCAGATTGAGTGAGATCCATTGATGGTCTCAGAACTGCATTGTTTCTCTCTCATAAAAGGCAGTGCAGCAGGAATTGTTGGACCCTTTTTCGGTATCACTGCAATTGAGCATTTATTCGCTTTTTCCATGCTGAGCCAGTCATTTATCAGTCATGTCATCTTGTGAATTCCTGATTATTCATGTGTTTCCGTGCGTGACAAAATAGCAGAAGAGGACAGCCAAATTAACGTCCACAATATTACCGGTTGACATTTTCCTGGTGATTGGTCTGCTGTTAACGGGATTGATTACCCTTGTGAGACCACACATTTGTGGTTCTTTCATGCCGTTACTATTTATAGGTAGCTGCCTGTTGTTGACCTGCCACTGTAGAATGAAAGAATTTGTGCTTTCTGCAAAAAGTTGACTTGCCAATACACACGAAAATTAAGATTGCATCATCTTTTTTTTTTTTTGACAAAGATACTGGTAAAATGAACCTCAAAAACTTACATATTCCTTTTGGTTACATTCTATTGCATTTTTTAGATTTGTTTGATACAGAAATAATATATTTTATTAAAGTGTTATGTAAAGAAAATATCAATATGCATCAAAATCAAATTTTACCATTATAGCAAGTTTAAAACGTGAATTTTTTTTTAACTGCAGGTATGCTTAATATATGTTTCTCATTGTATAAACAATGTAAGTAAGGTTAGCTAGAACATATGTCTTATTAGATTATATATTTGTTCAAGGACACTATGCATGTAATGGAATTAAAAGTGAATTTGTCTGAAATAGTGGCAGATATTTTGGATAAGGACTGTCTATTGCACTACATACAATTGTACTTCTGTATTCTAACATGATAATATCAAACCAATTCTTGCTGGTCTTTTATAGTCCATGCTGTAGTAATCTACTTGTAATTCTAAATAGTCACATTACAAACATGTAACTACATGTTGGCAGTTGTCTTATTTTGCTACAGCCCTTTGCAATTTGAAGTATTGCAAGTATTCAGTTACAGGATCATGGTTGCTATCCCAATACTCGGGTGCAACATACAGTGAAAATGCTCAAAGGGATTGTATTTGATTTCATGTTGAACAGTATGTGTTGATTGTACAAGTTTCAGTACATTGTGAATATAATTCAATATCATCACTGTTGACGTTTTATTGTTCTTGTCTGTGTGTTCGTCTTTGTGTTTGTTTATCTATTACTAGTGCCAGTACCACTGGTGGCACTGCTGCCACCAAGACCAATATGTCTTAGGCCTATATGAAGACACTTAACAAGAGTATTATCGCTACGTTGAATTTTGTAGCAATCACTCACGTTATTACCGTCACAGTGGCTGAGTCCCGTATCTTGCCGTTTCAGTACGCAACACTTCACTTTTACTGCGGACGCTGGTTGACCCAATTCCTTATAGTCCGCGTGGTAAATGTCCCCGTGTTGGTGTCTGTCTGTATATTGTCTCCCTGGCTTAGATGTTGTCACAAACAAGCTGTATTGTATGGGATGCACGCTATTATCCTACAAGGCATCGCTTTTTCTCCTGCTCAGTTGAGACAATGTAGAACTGGCTAAGTAAGCTTCAGCATTGCCCTAGTAGATTTCACGGGGTGGATTTTATATATACGTGAATGTACTTTCTCCCTGCTTTTAAATAGCATCATTGCCAGAATATTATATCGTGCCATACACCCAAAAGCCCTGCCATAGATGTTCTTCAACATGCTTTAATACAAAAAACCCTTCGTGGTCCCAGTTACAGTTTGCACTTTTAATAAGGAGAACCAGAACTTGTAAATGTTTGCACCCAGGGACAGAAGCCTTATACATTATAGCCACACCTCTCATCAACATTCCTCACCACTCATCTAAAAGCTTCCCATTTTGCTACTGTGTTTGCAAACAATTGTATGGCTAGTTGTATAATAGGCGATAGTATTTGAGCATATAGCAAAGTCTAGAGTGTCAGAAGACATGCCATTAACTGAAAAAAAAAAAACATGTCTCAGGTACGTAGCCTATGTGTATCATGCTTTAGTGGCTAAGGTAAAGTTGGAGATAATGGCGAGATACTCGTACATAAATTACAGTGTTGTATTGTTCGTGATGTTCAGCTCTTTGCTTTGTGTTTAATGCGATTTCCACCAAGTTGATAAATGTTTGTTCTATCAGTCTGAAGTTACTTAATGAGCTACGTTGTAACTGTTAATGTGATATGTGTATGTGTGGCTAATGTTGGTATCAATCGTGAAGCCAGATGTATGTAGCATCAACATCTGAGGGTAGATTTAGTATAAACATATTCCCTGGTTCTCTGAGGCCAGTTTTCAGTTGAGTACCAGTCGAGCTGAGTTCATTCACAATTAGAAGAGATAGAAAGAATTTCCTTGTGAATATATGATCAGTTGATGTTTGTTTTACATACATAGGAAAATACTTACATTAACTCTATATTCTCAAACTGCTTCTTAGCTGTGACATTAATGATGTGACAGGGTCTTACACCCTTAGCCATTAACAGTACTAAACGATGTATATGTTATACCCCTTGACAGCTCTTGACCTGGATTTCCTTTGCACAGGATTAACCTTTTTACTAACTACCTTATACCTGTACATAACTAATATCCTTTTCATAGAGTTCTTATTTTCCGAATAAAAATTCACATTTTAGTCTCGGCACGATTGACGTGCCCAAACAAACCTTTTAAAGAATAAAAAACCAAACATAAACTTTTTGGGTAAATTGGTGTAGGTATTTGCCTCATTTGCAGTAAATGGGGTTGTTTTGTATTTTCTTTGTGAATTTTGAAACATTTCAAGTGAGATATTACCAGACATTAATGCTATAATAATCATGATGATTAATCTTAGTGTCACCATGATCCATATCTGGCTAATCATGGCATTCTGGATTTTTGGAACATGTGTGTTTTCACTTAGGAGTACTCTGTAACGCTTAATATGTTTGTAAAGACAACCTTTGATATTACCAGTATATTTCAAAGTTGTATACATCATGATACATGTAGTTTAAAAACTACTGCCATATACCAGCAACATTTCCTTTGCCCAGCAGGGAATGTACATCAGTTAGGAAATACATACTGCATTGCATCCCACTCCTTGGTGTACATAGCCATAGCAACCTGACAGCTGCCATCATCCAGCCTGTTTTTGTACAGAAACTATCTGAGCCGTGATTTAAACTCTTATTATTATTAACTCCTAACCAATGTTTAACTTGTATAAATTACCGGTAATCTTGTTTAATTCTGATACTAAATAAGGTTCTAAGTGGCACACTCAGACCATCTTTAACTCTTAACATTAGTTATGTTTAATAATGATATTAATTGATTCTTTAACTCTTTCATTTGCTGTTATAACCTGGTCATTGGATGTATAAATGTATATATTGTTTATTTAACTTTTAGCAACCTAACTCTTTTGTAGTGATATATGGACACCCTATTGGTTATTAGTAGTATGGGTAAACTTAAAAGGCTGGTCGAAACTGTGTTTGTGGTATGGCATAAAAGCAATGACATGCTGTTTGTCTATTTCCAGAGCATTGCTATTTCAAAGGTCGGAGGTATGAGCATGGTGATGGATACACACCTCGACCGTGTATTCGATGTGTATGCCAGGTATAAAAGTACTTCATATTTCTGTTCAAATAAAGTAATAAAATTTCAAGTACGATTGCAGTTGTAAAATTCAGGATATATAGGGAAATTTTACATGAGAAAAAAACAGCCAGCTAGTTATACTTTGAACAGAAAATCTGGTAAGAGTAGAGCAAAAGATATTGGAGCACATGAAAATGTGCCGAAACAACTGCTGTAAGCCATGCTTTCCAGTTACACTTCAAGCCAGTTGGGATCGTCTAGTCTACTGCATTTATAGATTTCGCTATGAAAAAGCCTGCATTAGGAATATTTGTAAGGCCAGGCTTTACTTGCCTTCTTTACTTTGTGCCATGCTGGAACTACCTTTGTTCTACCTTGTATCCTAGACACTAGTGTAACATGTGAAAATATGATATCCCATCAATCAGCATGGTATATTGTTCAAGTCCTGTACGTATATAATAAAAAATTTACCATTAAACGAAAAAAAAATTAATAGTAAGCGTGAATCAAGCAGAATGTAAACTGTTATTTGCAATACAAATGTACAGGTATATATACGATCCTGTTGGTAAATGTATAAACTCACTCCCCCTGGCTGTATAAGGACGGGAAGATGGGCTGTAGCAGACAGAACCCGCGGAACTGCCCGGCGCTTAACTGTCCCCTAGAGCAGCAGAAGCCCGTACAAGGAGAATGCTGCAAAATGTGCATAGGTTAGCTATGGGGATGCTAAAATTTGCAAGGGCTGGAGTACTCAAAAATACTTAAGCCTAATGTTTGGCTTTGGTCAAATTCTCAACCAATCACATTGCTTGGATTGTTAATTTAAGTCAGATCGTAAGACTTTACTATTTTCGAGAACTGCAGTGCAGCTGATGCTCAGGGGTATGCTCAGAACACATTGAGGTATGAGTATACTAAAATCTTGTTTAAAATAGTTAAGGACAGTTGTAGGAATTTAGCAGTTAGGTCACAGCTCTGTGCAATGATGAAATACAGACTATTTTGTAAAAAGCAGCTCATGGAGAAGTATTAGGGTGAAACATGCAAATAAATAAATAGGCATTCCACTGATCATTTGGCAGTCATTCAGACTGAACTTGCCTAGTTCCAGCATTAATGACTGCTACTAGCTGGTGGCAAAAAAGATTTCTCTACAGTGTCTGTAAAGGCAGCATAATTACCTGTGTTTATTTTTTTATATAAACATTTATTTTTTATAGAGGTTTACAACACACATGTAGCATATTAATGTTTAGCTCAAACGTTAAGATATGTGTGTAACTGTGTTTATTGGTACATGGGCATTCATGGCTGATAATTTTACCTGACTTCTGTCACCAGTTACTGTATGAGGCTCCAATACACCTAGCCAGATACATTATACATTGACACAGCATGATGACCATACCGTATGATGACCCTGTTTCCAGGTCAGGATTTCTGTGCCGAGGGACACGAGTGCCACCAGAATGCCTCCTGCATCAATCGTCACTCTCGTTACGCCTGCCAGTGCCATCAGGGTTTCCATGGCAATGGAAAGTTCTGTGAAGGTAAGTCCCCATTGTAGAATTTCTTAGCCCTACTTACCATTTTAGTTTGAGGCTTATACTATCTATCAAATATATCCCAGGATTTCTGCTACTAATTTATTGATCAGTTACCTGGTAATCACTAACTAAAGTATTTTGTTACTTATTAATTAATAGATTAATTGATCAGTTGACTAATGATTAATTTTGATTGAATGATCAGTTAATGAATCAATATAATTCATATCAAATTTTTGTACTAACTTGGTAAATGCTCCCTTGAAGAACAATAAAATATATAATAATGATATAACCAAGGTATGCATGATTTAAAGGCTCAAGTAAATACTGAACATTTATATCAATAACTGGTACAACCTATGTTGTATATTGCATAGATTTTGTACAGGATAAAAATCTGTGTCAATGGCAATATTATTATCACCAGGAAGCCCAAGTGCCAGAGTCTAGTAGGGTGCTCTTTGCAATCATAGAAACCTGTGTAAAACCAGCGATCTGTGCCATTTTAATGCATCGGCAGTACACACACACCAGGGGAAAGAATTCCTGATTCGCCGGTGATTGACACCGCATAGGAAGAGGTCACCGAAAACTTTGGATCAACATAAATAACTTTTATTGTTTTGATTGGCTGATTTCCAGATATTGATGAATGCGCTACTGAAGGAGGTCACCAAGGTCACTATTGCGGGGCAAACACTGTGTGTGTGAACACGATCGGCTCATTTCAGTGCGACTGCCAGCCTGGCTACATCAGGAGAGATCCTCATACATGTCAAGGTTAGCATTATTACACTGGATGGCCTGTTACAGGGGCTAATATTAGAATATGTCCCTCCGTAAGACCTCAGTGAGAACAACTAAATTCTCCTTCCCAATATTCTTGGGGTCATTTAACAAGCACATGTTTTCAACGAAACTTAATTACAATGATCAATGCTTACACATTGCAAATTGAGATCATGCAACTGACCATTCAGAAACTGGCTGGCATAATATACTAACAATTATAAACTGATGCACATAAATAAACAATATGTAATAAGTATACAACAGATACAGATATAGATATTTAGATGGATTGGGTATATGTGTATTTTGCACATTAGTCCTTGCTTCCTCACAGATATACTTGAGATTATTAGAGAGAAGTGAACCTGTTACACTGTGTAGTGGTCCCAGCATGGTAAGACCACCCATTCGGCCCAGAAAAATGTGGTCCTAAAAATAGACTGTGTTCTTGAAATGGAGGAATATTATACCGGTATACTGAAACTGTAAGAGTCTCAGGTAGGCGTCACTGAGCACTGGTCCTAAAATAAAGGGAAATCTTCAAAAGAGGGGTCTTAAATCACAGGGAGCACTGTATGTATATAATATCTTTTGTTCTGTTGTATATATCTATGGTTTCTTCCTGTATTACAATGTTTGGGGCGATCTGGCTGTTAAACATACAATGCAGATACCGCAACAAATAAACGGCTACATGTTTGCACAATGGGGGCTGAACACAATGGCAGCATGCCCACTGTTTGGGCGAAACCTTTACAGACTTACTTTGAAGATATTTTTATTTGCCGTGTCAGAAATAAATAGAGGTGCATTTGAATTTTTGACCACCCAGAATTTGACGAATGTGCAGCAGGTCTGCATGACTGCCACGAACATGCTACTTGCGTGAACACACCTGGGAGCTTCGTCTGCCGTTGTTTACCTGGTTACCATGGCAATGGAACTGACTGTCTACGTAAGTAGTGGATTATTGACGTGCTGTCTGTCACTCTTTGTGTAACTGTTTGGGCTTGGCTTTGGCATGGGATATGACTGTTTGGAAGGGAAGAGTTTGTACTCTGATGAGTTAAAATAGAAACTCGTATCTTGCTGACTATATGTCTAGCTGGTTGGTGTGTGAGGGTAACCGGCGGTTGTGATGGCTGGCTAAACTCTAGGTCCCTGGGATACTAATACCCCTGGTGTAAAATTTCACTGCTTAACTTGCGCAGCCTGTAGTCAGACAGATAGTTTCTGTGTTGTTTTGCCAGCGTAAGCCAAGCAGTGGTTTTGTGAAGCATTAGGTACGGATCCAAAAACCTCGGACTGTATCGCCCCAAGCGATTCCTGCCAGAGATTGCATGCTGCCATTGGCAGTGAATCGTTATTTTACTTTCGGAAGCCTCTCTCCATTCTGCCCATATTGCATTGTATTCAACTACTGACACTGTAGCCCAAGGGTAACAGTTCAGATGGGGCTTTAAAATCTCGGATACCTACCAGGCAGGTAGCCATGGTAACCATGTGGTAACAGGGTTCAAAGGTGAACGGGTACTGGGTTCTGTGGGGTTGCGGAGTTCTGTGGGGTGGGGTTCTTTGGGGTAGGATTTTGTGGGGTAGGCTCAGCAGGGTAGGGTTGTGTCAGGTAGAGTTTTGTGGGGTGGGGTTCTGTGGGGTAGGGCTATGTGGGATAGAAGTCTGTGGGGTAGGGTTGGGTAGGCTAGGGTTCTCTGGGGTAGAGTTGTGTGAGTTTTGTGTGGGGTATGGTTCTGTGAAGTAGGTTACTGTGGGATAGGATCCTGTGAGATAGGATCCTGTGGAGTTGAGGGTTGTGTGGAGTAGGGTTCTGGTTGTAAGGGTAGGGTTCTGTGGGGTAGGCTTCTATGGAGTGGGGTTGTGATGGCTACCTAAACAAGGCCAAGGAAACATAAAGCAAAACATGGAAGTGTCCCAAACTGGATCCAAATTCATGACCCATTGATTTGAAGCTGAATGTCCAACTGCTTTGCCAATATACCTTGGGGTACATTGGTGGGGTGGGGTATAGGCATGGGGGGGGGGGAGTTACAGGGTAATGACTATGTAGTGGGCCTAGTGGCATAGGGATAAGATCCTGTTGTTACAAACCCTCTAAGGGATAATGATCCACTAGTTAAAATTGGTAAGCAGTGACAAATGACTGTTTGCAGTCTGCGTGCATGCTGACAGCGTGCACAGAGGTATGTTGCATGTTTGCAGGTACGTGATATTCAGAGTTTTAAAAAGAGGAACATACATGTCTGACCAAGTAAAGTGCCAAGTGTAAGCTGATGCCCTGTAGCTATGGAGACTTCTGTCTGTCTGTCTGTCTGTCTGTCTGTCTGTCTGTCGGCCATTCCTACAACTGCATGCTGCCAGAGTTCTGACCCCACAATCCCAAGGTAAATGTCCCTGGCTAGGCATGATGAGAGCTCTCACCAACACCCAGAGGGGAGTTAGTATGGGGGGAGGGGCTAGGATATAGACATCTGGACAAAAGGCTATATAGTAGCCATCCTCATAATGCTTTTGGCCCTGGCTTAGGCGTATAGAACCTGGGGTCAAATATCAGTGGGATTGTTATGTTGTGTGGCAAGTTCGTTGTTTGCCCAGACCAGTTTTGAACAGTTTCAGCACGGATGATGTGCAGCGCAGCTCCTCCGCTGCCATGTCCTTGGGTGCAATCTGCTGTGGAATGCGGGTCCTGGTCCGTCATCCACAGCTATATACATGCAGCACCCTGTTAGTAACTCATTGAATATGCATGATTTGTAATGCGGACATTGCTGCAGCCTGGGGATGATGGAAAAAATGTCCATAAACAAACTGTGAAAGCCAGCGGTGGAGTGATAACCTGTAATGACTGATGTGGATACAATGGCTTGCCTAGGGGTCTGAAGTGAGCGTAAAAATAGCCCTCCACTCCGTCCCAAACCTGGCTAAAGCTGGACTAGGTGATCAATAATGTCTAGCCACTGGCTAGCACTGAAGTACTGTCAACTTCTAACATTCTAGCAGCAGTTGAGGGCAATTGGCGAAGTTTATTGAGCAAATCCCGTGGCTGTTTTTGGCTGGAATTGGAGCCATTCCTGTGAGGGGTGGGGGAGGGTTGATGGGTTAGACATGGAGTACCCAGTGGAAATCCTTCCCGTTGTAGCCGTTAACGAGAGGTTTAGCGGGACAAGTCGGTCTTTGTTGAGGCGAGAGATGTTGGTAAACTTCAGTGAAAACGATTTCTAGATGTTGTGCAAGCGACTGAGGGTTTGAGGATGGGGTGCGGTGGGAGGGGAGCAGTCGAGACACTGTTACCACTTCAGGGCGAAGTTAAGGGGTGGGTGTCTACTTCAAACAAATAGGTTCTGATGTGAAGTGTGATGAATAAAAAGATGGGACTCTATATTTACCCCATACCGAGTTATGCCATGCTGAAAATAGCACCTAAGGGGACTCGAAAGCGCCGTTGAAAAGGGGAACTCTGCCAAATGTAATAATAAGCGGGTTATGACGTTGGTACTCCATCTCCAAAACTTTGGACCCTTACATTAGCTACAATAATGGAATGCATGGTGAACAAGTGTGTGTTTTAGAATAGCCTGCATGTTATTAAACACAATATTTGCAGTAGGGTCAGAGAGGTAATAAAAATCAGTGGTATTTGCTTAGCCGAGAGGGATTTCAGGGCAAGGTGACCTATGCTTTGTGCAAATTAGGCTGTTGAAGTATTGTAATCCTGAACGGATTCATCCACCTTGTTATAATTGCGTTTGACAAGTGAATCCATCTGAATGTTTTAAGCATTCACAAAATGCTATGCTTTCTGGAGACTTTTAATACTGCAGCTCGTGTTTTTCTTAGAGATAACCACTTTGTACGTCCTACCTACTTGGCATTGGAGGAAGCCCATAGCTGCCATGGGGTGGTTATTGCCTAAACAGTTCTTGGTTTTATGTAACTGCTAAAGAGGTTTCACCAAGGAGAAGTGAAGTAATATGGTGTCAGTCAGACTTACAAAAAGTGGCGGCAGTGGCTAACATGGTTAAAGACCACCCAGGCAACTTGACGGGTTGTTTATATGCTAATACATAGCCTGCTTCTCATATCCAGTGTGATCTAATAATAACAAAGTATTTAATATTGAGGTAAACAATAGTTAGAAATACGATATGGTGTAGTGAAATGCTAGTTGACCTGGGGGAGGAGGGGTTCTTGGAAAATCTGAAGTCAAGACTGATCTGTAGCATGGCTAGAACAATGATTGTCAAGATAATTAGTGAACTTAAGTTCATTTGCAGATTTTATAAAAACATTCCCTAGTTTTTTGACAGGATATTAAGGGTGCACCATATAGACCCACAGCAAATTTTTACCAAGGCTAAAATACCTGCTCCGCTCTGCTACAATATACTTTTATGGTAGTGCTGAAGAAATATATTGGACTTTTTATTTTGCACTTTGTGACTCATTATCACGATAGAAATACCAGAAAATAAAGAAATAAAACACAGTCAAATGTTCAATTACTGGTATATTTTAATTTCATGTGAAAATTATGTCACAAAAGAGTTTCTGCTCCATGTTTTATGTGTGAATTTTAACACTACACATGCACATACTTAATATGTGACCTGCTTTGCATGTGACTCAGTAACGTTGTAACAAGCACTAAGTAATTTGAACTTTTTTCCCTCCTTCAGCGACCTGCAGTCAGGGTTGTTTGAATGGTGGGGAGTGTATCGCCCCAGAGACCTGTGACTGTCCTCGGGGCTTCATTGGAAACCACTGCCAGGATGGTAAGCAATATATATAGCTCAACCTGCTTACAACGTTTTTGGTAATGCTCTTCAACCAAACTTTAGTAGCTAGCACACACAACTACTGCTGCTGTATGGCTAGGATCTGTCTTGTAGTACATTTACGACTAGTAAGGTTGTTATGAGATTGTAATCCCTTGTGTCTGTTTTACCAGATGTGGACGAATGTGAGCGAGGTCTCGTCAGCTGTCACCCTAACAGTTTCTGTGTCAACTACCCGGGATCGTACCACTGCCAGTGCAGGGATGGTTTCCATAGCAACTATCATGACAACAAGATGGGGATGATGTGCAAAGGTGTGCAAGATCGGAATCATGTCTTGTCGGGAAGATTTGCCACATATTGTAGCACACAAAGTACTTTATTTTGAGACAGAAGATAACTTTGTGTAGCTTGCCTTACACAGACAAGATATGATATATTAAGTAGCTATAAGTGAGTGTTCTATAGTGACAATGTATCGAAGGATAAGACTCTTAATTACATATAAAAAAAGAAATTTAGAAAGTCCACTAAAACAGCAGAACCCCCACTTGCCCTCAAACTAGTCCGTAATGCTGTTCAGTAAAAATATCGGTCACATATATATGGGGTCTGTACAAGTATAACCTTGAGTTTGACCTTTCAGGACCACCATGTAACATCAAATTTAGTTGTACACTTCTAACCTTACATGTATGTTTCTGATTGGAGTAGTTTATCTCTTACCCTTTGTTACTGGGGCCACCTGAATAAGGATGTAATCGCTTGTGCTCCTTGGAATTTAACAATGGAACAAATTATAGAATTATAATAATTATAATTAACTAATTACTAGTATGTGTATTTAACTATAAGAACTCAGTGGTGTCTGGTTTAAAACTCCTCTATTTTAAGACTTTCCTTAATTTTAAGACCTCACACAGTTGCTACCACTCTTACAGCTTCAGTGTAAATAGACCACCTGTAATTTAGGACCGCATTGCTATTGCTTCATAGGTGGTCTTAAAATGCGGGGACCACTGTATTGTCAGACCTGGCTGTTGCTTCAGATATAATGTGATGAATGTTTAGACATGAAGGACCTAGATTTGACCCTGCCCTTTTCCCGTATTTCAGATCTTGATGAGTGTTCGGGTTGGGGTGAAGGTCATAAATGCCCTCCGGGCACTGTGTGTAATAACAACCAAGGAGGGTACGAATGTCTCTGTCCAGCTGGACGGCGCTGTGACACATGTAAGCAGGTCCTACACTGTACACCTGTTATTTAATTATTGCACCCTTCTGTTTAGTACAGTGAAACTTGTATATAAAGACCACCCTTGGGACCAACGAAATGTGGTCCTTATACACAGGTGATCTTTATATGCAGCTTCAATAGCATGGAACGTATACCCCTGGGGACCTGTATAATGTGGTCTTTATAAGCAGGTGGTCTTTAGAGCAGGTTTATAGACTGTATATAAATGTTGGTAGCTTATGTTTCATAGTGATTAATCCTATACAAGATCGTAATAATGAATCGAGGGTAGCTGAAACTCTTTGTTTTTGTCTAGACGATTCTTGGGCCAGTTAAACTGCATGACTGCATGTTTGTACTTCGCATCCTGTATTCTGTATCCGTTGGAGGGGGGAGGGTATAATACATTGCCCTGGGAGACCTAATAAAAAGCCCAGACAGTGCTTAGTTGGAGACTCATATATTTGCAGGTCTTGAAATTATTAAGCAGACTGGTGTGGGTAGGAATTACATTCTTAATTTACACTTGGTCCAGCTCAAAACTCACTCTTGAGCTAATAAACGTCAACATTCGAATCATAATGTAGCTTTCTAGGGTCTCAGTGAGTTTGTTACAAGAGGACGTTTTGGAGTTTAAACTTGTTAACTGGCCCTTCACTAGAGCTTTATGGTTCAGCATGGTTCGACTATGCTGATTTTGCATTCAATTTCTGGTACATGTATTTTGTGTGGATGCCAATTTAATTAGATAAAAATCATAATTATGTTTTCAACAGTTACAATGAATGCAAAACATGTTACAGGAAATAATACATGTGTATATAGCCCTGAAAGGATGTAACCAAAGACAACTACAATATAAATTTGTTGTAATTTTTCAGCTATAAACAGGGAAACTTATTTGATAGATTGTAAAAGAAATTTTGCTGATTCACATCATTTGTGTTGCAGCATGTGAGGTGGATGGAGCTCGCCATGGTAACGGAACCACCTGGGAGGTACAGGAAGATGGCTGCTTGCTCTGTAGCTGTAAGGTAAGCTGCTCAAAAAGAGCATAGTTTCTGGTGTTTTAAAGGTTTCTGGTGTTTTAAAGGTTTTTTGCCTGAAATATATTTTATGAAGACGCAGTGTGGCAATTTTTTTATTTCAAAAGTGACTATATGAAGTGATAGCTTACTAGATGCAGGCCAGAGTTCAGAATGATTCACTCAAAACAAAAATAAATAAATAAATAAAGTATTGGTGTATTATTGATTTGCAGATGGGAGAGGTTTCGTGCTTGCCAAAGGTTTGTGACTGTGACTCCCCCGACGTTGACCTTGCGTGCTGTCCACAGTGTGAGCCGGCACTGATGTGTGAACACCAGGAGCTGCCAATGTTATACTACAGTGGGGAGACGTGGCTGTATCAGTGCAAAACGTGCCAGTGTCTGGTAGGCATTAATGTTATCACACAAACAGTCAATACTTCAGTGTTGCTACAAATCAAATTTGATAAACAGCCACTTTCAGTCTTGTTTGTTAATAGCAACTAGTAATTTATATGGAATTGTATATAAATATTCTAACATAGCAATATCAAATGAACAAAATTCTCAATCAGTACCAGTAGTTTGAGTTGGTTAATTTGGTTCTCTTCTTATGGAATCATTCTTGTCTTTCAAAATGTTTTATGGTGGGAATGGTAACTAACTCTTTGGCCCCATCACCCAAATTTACAATTTACCAGATTTTCTTTCAGCTCAAACCAACTGTACGTGTATTTTGTCTATGTTTGAACACTATTGTGCATTTCCCTGTCACCAGAGAGGGGAGACCGACTGTTGGTCCATGCCGTGTCCTCCCTTGTCTTGCCCCTCCCCTGTCCAGGTGGAGGGAGAGTGCTGTCCCCGCTGTATAGACCAGGACCCGTGTGATGTCCCCACCCCTCCTAGCTCAGCCCTGGGGGACACAATCCCACCACCCGCATGCTTCTTCGAGGGACGGAGACACGCGAGTGGGCAACGCTGGGTATTACCCTGGGACCGCTGTACCACGTGTATTTGTCAGGTCAGTTGGCGTGGTATCACTGGGTGAGGTTTCTGGTCATTTTTTCACCCAAGTAAAGGTTCCAGAGTTTGAGTAGAGCATGTTGCTCTAGAATCTAGACCACTGCCATGGAAACTGGTTACTAGGACAATGCAATTGAGGCTGACTTTAGTATCACGTTGTATTAAATGGGATAAATAGGTGCAAAAAATTTGGATATAAGGACATAGTTTATAGATGTTTGCCTTCAGTAAGATATTAGCTAAAGTTACTCAATTACTAAATTGACTTATCTACTTGTAACTATCACAGTGCTTATAAGCAGAGTCAGGATCTTGTAAAAAGCAACTAATGTGTTTTTGATATTTAAACAATAGTGTTTGGTCTTTTGCCAAGTCCATTTTCTATTTGTGACATTATGTTCTGTATGTTGTGCTTCAGAATGGCCACATGTGTTGTTCCTATGATAACCGATGTTCTGGCGTGGTGACATCCAACTCCATGACACGGACACAGCCGCAATACCAGCACCGCACACTGTCCCCTGTTAAACGGATACCCACTGATCCCATGTGGTTGGCAAGGCAACCAAACCCACGATACGGCCGTGGTGCAACCGTTAGTCCAGTCACTGAGGATGCGGATATAAAACCTATCCCAGAAATAGGAAAACAAAAGATTCCTGAAAAAGACAAAGGTGGGGGTGATCCAGAGAATATGGACAAGGCTTCCATTGTTGGTAAAGAACTGTCTGCAGCAGATACATTACACACGGGAGGAGAGAGCCGCAATGACGGCCCAGACCATGTTGCCAAGGCAACAGAAGGGGAGGCTGTTGCTATGACTACACCCACAGGGCGGGGGGATGGAACCTTTTCCTCCAGCGAGTCGTCTCCCCATGTGAGTGAGCCAGAGAGAGTAGCCAGCTGGGAGACTGTTAGAGAGAGCAGTGTTAGCTCTCACCCCTCGCAGTCAGACACTGTGACCAGTGACACTGCCTCAGTGACTGGACACCAGACAGAGGGTGACACTGGTGTCCCAGACAGCAGTACCAGACAGTTACCACAGTATCACCATTCCACAGACTCTGTTACCCAGCAGCACAGCCAGGATGCTGCCAGAGACAGTACAGACACAGACCTAGGTCAAGGTCACAAACTAGGCACAGATCTAGGTCAAGGTCATGACCTACAAACAGACTTGGGTCAAGGTCTCAAGCTAGAGACAGATTTAGGTCAAGGTCATGACCGGACTTCAGGTGTATTGTCATCTGTAACCACTGAGCCACACTCGTCAGTGGCCTCCACGGAGGACAAATCTACAGAACGGAATAAGAACCATAATTTCGATGGTGGTGGGGCAGGATAAGGAGTAGTAGTCCTATACCAGCTGAGCTCTGTGTGCTACCAGTCTGTCTGTGTACTCTGTCAAGCAAGCCCCAGTGTCCAGCGTCAGACACAGCCTATAACCATAGATGTTTCCATGGTTACAGCATCAGCGGGGGAGCCCCACCATCTGTGTACGTGTGCAAGCTACGACAAGCCACACCGAAACGTGTGTGATACATATATGCTGTGTCGCCTGTCTTACATGTTCATACAAGTGGAACCAAAGCCAATCTTAGGGCATTTACACATATATAGGGCACGCAGCGTCATAAACTCCTAAACCAGGCCACGGGATGGCCAGGCGTGTTAGCTAGCTCGGGAGGAATGTGTCCTGTCGGTACGTCCACCTCCTGTATGACAAAAGGGGAGGTATTGATGGGGGAAGACATTTGGTGACAGGGACAGTAAGGGAGTTGGGGGAGGGGTTCAGCTACAGCCACTCAGAAAGATCAGAAACTGCATGTTTTAATGCCAGTAATATATGTACCTACAATTCCACACTTCTGCCCAGCTTTCTTATTTTGTATCATAATTTTGCGGGGTGTAGGGTAAGTCATTGGGGCTGGAACATCTATTTACTTAATTACTGAGAAGTTCTGTTGCCACATCAGAATAGCTCATTTGAATAAGTTGGGCTTTGGAGTTAATATTTGCCTGAGGACATGGGGATATGATATATAGGACATCTGTATAGAAGGTCTTGGCGTAAGTCAGTTTTTCCTACAGTCAAAATAGAGGAAACCATTTACATTGATAGGTTTAATTACCTAATCCATATATGTTCAAGAACAGCAATAAAGGATTATAGTTGGACAGTTGTTTATATAAATGTACTGGGTTACTTGTATGTTGTTATGTAGGGTTAATTGTTCAATGTTGTTGTTACTCTGTGAAATCACTGAAAAACTTCAGCTATTTTAGGTAATATTAAAGTATTTAGAAATTTCTTTTCCTCCAAATATCTTCTGTATATAAAGGTTGTAGAACCTCATATTTCTTGTAGTGATCTAATGGGATCTATGGCTGTAGCCCTGTATAGATCTGATGTTTCCAGTCACTGTTTCTGTCTTCCTCCTCAAGCCTCACCCTTGCTACTTACTATAGACACAAGTTTTGTTCCCCTTATTTCACTGCGGTGGCAAACTGGGTCAGTCAGTGCATTGGTCAGTCAGTCGGTCAGTCAGTCATTGACTTGTATAGGCCTAACACAGTGTCTGTGGGAAAATGTGAGAGTTCATGAGCAGGTCACTCTGCTGCCAGAATGTCTGAATACTCAAGAAGAGAAGTGTCCGATTATATGTACTACAGTATGTTAAAATAATGAAGATCAATGGATTTTAAAAGCTGAAATTTACCAATGTCTTAAATTTGCATAAAGGAAGAAAATGTTGGAAGCAATGACTGCACAGAAGATATATATGTGAAATCAGAAAAAAACAGCGCAAATAGATATGCAATTAGATAAAAAAAAAAAAAATAAAAGAATATATTGGATATGATTTTAGAACGGTTAAATTCTAATCGCACTGTGAGTGGACTTTCCATTAAGTTATTGTATATGTTCTAAAAACTAAAAAAGATATATTTTGACAGTTTTTTGACTCTTGTTATACTATTTGGGAGCTTTCTATTTGAACTGCTGGAGGAGCTGAAGAGATGAATTCATTTGACAGGTTTGTCTTTGTTTTAACACAGCCATCCAGTAGGCAACTTGGAATGATATATATAATGGTAGTTCAGGTTCTAATACTGTAGCCTGCTGGTGGATTTGCGACAATTTTTATGAGGCTGGAGATCAGGTATGCCATGTACCAGATATGCTGAGGGAGATGCGGAGATAATGGGATTCAGTGCAATATGGGGCCACTGGAGGGTGGCATTCAGTTCACTGAATGACTTGACTAAATTATCTGCATTGGAGGTAACTTATTTTAAGTATTTCATATGTGTAAACTGGGATGGAATAATAAGCTTTAAAGTGGTCCAGGCCAGAAAAATACCGTATTTCAGTGCTACAGTGGATTGGACTTTGACTGGAAAAAAAAAAATGACTGACCAAATAGCCATAAAAAGCTGGAACGGTAAAGCTTCTTTTATCTAATGTATATATATATACATATATTTATCTTTGACAAGTGTCCTTTGGTGAATGTGCTAATATGGCCATATGGTGCTTATAGAAATGAAACTTACAGTGTCCATGTAGTTGGC
>JAAUYG010152603.1_pt1 | contig 21632 bp, 25 predicted proteins | sample 7278091 | NCBI WGS metagenome assembly JAAUYG01 (sample SAMN14350201, study PRJNA611818) | marine sediment metagenome | isolation source: surface marine sediment (0.6m) | place: French Polynesia: Moorea | collected 2018-08
GGCGGAGCCACAAGTTGCAACACACAGCCTTTCAAATGCAGTCTTGTGACTGAAGTTCATGTTGAGGAACAAAAGCACTTCCCCACGCCAAACACCGCATACTGCACTGGGGTGGGCGAGAAACGACCAGAAATGCCTTTTTTTGTTGGATGACATGCACCAGTGAACAAGGCCACTTATAAGCGCAGTCCTCAACGACGAAGACAGTGACTCGAACAGGCCACTCTGCTGCCCAGAGCAGCGCGGCCGAAAAAGGACTCGACGCCCGCAAATACGTTCGGTACGAGGGAGTTTTAGCTTCACGTAGACGTGAGAAAAAAATGTGCTCTGAAACGTGATCTAAATGCAAATCCACTTCTGTGATTAGCTGATGACCCTGAAAAGCACGTACAAACTTGTGTACGTTTTTTGCTCCACGTACACGTGAAGCCAAAGCTCCCTATTAAAGCCCTCTTTTCCTTCCACCATATCTAGTTGGCGTATTCACTGACCTTGGAATGATTTACAAGTCCTGGACTCGGAGACGGTGAGCTGGAGTTGGTGGAAGTTGGTGTTCCTGACAGGTTCCCAGTCATGTGGTCTTCGTTCTCCCCAGGCGACGTCGCTAGCAATGCCATTTCTACGGCAGTCAAGCACAAAACACGTTTCTTACGCTCTGTCAGTGTGACATGACACCATCAGGCGTCCCCGCCCCCGCCCCCGGCGTTTTCGAACCGCGCGGACAAAAAAGCCGTTGGGCGTCGAGTCACAAGTCGAACCAGCACTATTTTCAATTGTTGGTCTTTTCTTTCCCAAAAAGCTTTTTTTTCAATTCATTTTATTTGTTTATTTTTATTTTATTTTATTTTTGATTTCTTTGGTTTCTCTTCCAGTGACCTTGACATATTTCAGCCCCATCCTGCAACATGCACACTTGGGTGACATATGTTGGCGTTTCTTCAAATTTGATCCATTCTCGCACGGTCTGTTCCAAACTTCAGATGGAAAAAAGAGTTCTTCGCACGGCACTTACTTGCACCAATTTCTTCAAGATCTAAGTCGTCGTAAATGTACTCGTTTTCCTCGAAATCTGGCTCCTGGTTGGAATCTGCGTAATATTCCACGTCCTCCTTGATCTTCCGAATCTGTCAGCGAGACAAAGAGGACTGTCTTTGAGAGAAAGCGACGCAAACGTGCAAGAAAAAAGAAGACTTCAACAGGAATGGGGCGCCGGGGTCTTTGAATTCTATGATCAGGGAGGCTGTTGGGCAACGTTCGCAAGGGATTTTGCAAAATCTGCTTGCTTGACTTTTATTGAGGGAGAGATCGGCACTGTTGAACCATAGTGCTAACACAAGTTTTAGGAAGCAACACTGTTAACTAACATTGTTCCTGTGAGAAAACCGACCAAACTTAACGCTGGAATTTCCGTCATCACAAGTGCAACTCTTCTATCACACAACTATGGCCAAAGCAGTGTTTGGGCCGTTTTGAGTGGATTTTGGATCAATGTGGAAGTGGTAAAAATTTATGAGCGGGAATGAACGTTCAACTCGGAATTTGCGAGATACAACACCAGACAAACCTGGTCCAGGTCAATTGCATCATTGTCCACCATTCTCATTATTGACTCAAGTTTGCTGATGTGAAACCGATGCCTCTCCAACCAATTCTTCAACTCTTCTAACCGGTCTTGTTTCTGTGCAAAGAAACCACAAAACGAATCACACCGAGATGTCACTTGGAAACTGTTTTCTCCCACGGCATTTAGGCAGTAATTTTGCACTTACATCTCGGTCTAGCTTCTTCCGCCGCGCTTGTAAGCCTTCAATTTCGCTCTCAAACTGGTCGATCTGGATATTCAAACTGTCAATGTTTGTCTGCAAAGATAGAAAAGGACAAGAATGGCATGAAACGAATCCGGTTGCAATGATTCCGTTGTTGAAGGAAAAGAGGTGAGTGGCACATCAGACAAGAAGAATCGAGGTTGACAGTGCTCTTCTTTGCGACAATGTGAATTGGTCTCACAAAACGCCAGTGCAAATTGGCCTGAAAAATCACAAGCTGCTTGAATTGACCCAAACCGCAGAGGTATAGATTTTGCGCAGCAGTGGCCCAAACCAAGGCAATTCAATATGGAGGGATGGGGAAGGGGAGAGCGCGAGGGATCCGCCAGAGGACAGGCAGTACATCGGGGTAAGGGGATCTCTTCCACAATGACGACGACAGACATGACTCCTATTGGAAGCTCCGCTTTCAGAGGCGCGCGGTCTGACAAAACCGCCTGCACAGTATGAACTGGCGCAAAACGTGTCTTCCCCAACAGCGACAACGGCACGCAAATTACTGTTGTACCCCGCTCCGCTTTCAGCCGCGCGACCCAACGAAACAGTTTGCACAGCACACAAGGCAAACTCACAGAGATCCAGGCAGTGATTTCGTCCTTCTCCTTTTGCTGCGGGTCGAGTTTGGCAGCAGCACCGAGCCCTTCCTTCGAATAGGCCTTCGTCTTCGTCTCTCGCTCCACGATCTTGAACCGCTCCATTTGCTGTAAACAAAATCAACTGTTCTGTCATTCTGCTTCGGTTTCTGGTTGGGATGATGAAACAAGAAGTTGTATTGGTTTAAATTGCAGTGAACCACTGCTTTTAGCGCAGGACAAAAACACAAAGGGACTGAGAAAGGCTGCTTTGTGCCGTATCATCAGCGCACTACCATCAGCGTGAGCTGATTTTGCGCTCATTTTTTTCTGCGCATTGTTGTCAGTTCCAAGCCGATAATAAACTTGCAGATGCAGCACTGACCTGCTTTCTTGCCTTGGGATTTCATTGCTGTTTGGGCAGGACAATTTTTTCTTTTTTGGACAGTGCTCAGACGAACTTTGAAGTCAATTGAGAAGTTCACGTTTTGCCCTCAATAAAGAGATGCATGAAACACTGCACTAACCGTTTCTATGAGTTTTCGGTTTTCCAAGAGAATCCTCTTGTCCTTGATTTCGTTTGAAGCCACCCATGTTTTGATTTGGTCTCGTAACCGCTGTAAAACAAAGTGAAATATTTCAGTTCAAAATGTTCAGCAATTCCTGTTTCACAGGTGGTCCCTCAGCAGACGGCTTGAGAGCAATTGGGACTCTTCATAATTTTTCTTCTCGATTGCGCAATCGTGGACAGGAGTTTCAAAAGGTGGAGCAGAATTACGGAACAGCGACGACACATTCATTGCCACGTGAACGCCTATTGAGCCAGTGCAGAGAAGCGGTTCCCCAGGCGCGAGCGCGTGACTTCCTGGCTGGATAATTGCTCATTTCGGAAGCAGGAACTTCGGGATGATTTCCAGTGCAAAAAGATGTGCTCTTCTGCGGCCCTTTCGCACTGGGGCCACGCTTATAGGGAAATGCAATGGAGCCGAATGAGCCAGATAATTTTGCCAGGGAACGCTCCAGGTATTTTCTACCACTTGTCCAATGAACGACAGATGATGTTCTTGGAAAAGCCAAATAAGAATTTTTGGAGGTCAAAAGCACGCTTGCCCAATTGTGTCCTAACTGACCACGAAGAATGTCACACCACAATGCGAGGATTTTCAGAAGCGCACATACCTGAAGTTTCTTGATCTCTTTCTTCAGATCTGCTTCGTACTTTTCTTTCTGGTTACTGTTGGCAGCATTGTGAACCTGCAAAACGTGGCAGAAAAGAAATGTTAACACACATCTCAATGTCTCTGTGTTGCATTTTTTTTTTTTTCTGATAAGTGTGCGGCGTGTTGCAACTAAAAAGGACTCCTCACCACCACCACCACGTCAGTTTTAAAGTGGTTTGTGTACTTTCCATGTGCTCAAAAACATACTCGAGTCGATTTTCCGGGATTAATACAGCAACTGATTAGCCATCGACCAATCTTTCAACAGATCTCTCGAGATAAGAGAAACGAGGAAAACTATGCTGCGGGCAAAAACATACGAGGCACTTACTTTTTGCCAAATGTCTTCGAAAGTTTCAACACCTTCACTAACTTTTTTCAAACATCGTTCAATTTCCCCTGCAAAAAGACATGAGAGAAACATGACAAAAGGAGTGTTTAACTGCATATGAACATTCAATATGTACTTGACAGGCTGCCTGGTGCACGAACAGTTCGATGTCCGAAGCACCAGTTTTGTTTTCATTGCATTGTTGCACAGACATCTGTTGGGAACTCCCAGCTTTCTAACCACGACCTTGGCTTTGGCAATGACATTTGGGTGAATGATGAAAGCTCAGTAGCAGCCTCCTCCCAAACTACAAAAGTATGGTTTGGCCTTAAAAGGGAAGAAGAACAGTGAAGACACAGCTTTTGGAGGGGCAAGTTTGGGGATGGGGGTGGGGTTAGACAGGCGAGAGTGGCAATTGGTTGCCTTCGTTCTTTTTCCCAGAAAGACGGGTTTTTGTTTCAAATGTCACAACAACAAAATTCAACACAAGAGTCCGAGCATCATGAATGTCCTATTCAATACACTGGAGTGAATTTCTTTGCTTGAATCCACTCAACAGTTTCCAATATCTGAGTGAATCTCCAAGGGAATTGGATGGATCACCTTTGGTGACAACGCAAAACGCATTGCACTTGGGAATTTGCAGGTGAATTGAGAGGTCCAGTGCGAAAAGGCCACAGGATAAAATCAGCAGGCCAGACAACAAACAGACTGTAGGAAGAAAACTGAAACGTGACCCAGAAATTGACCCCGTTTCAGGGCTTTTTGTTCTTTCTTGCAATTGGAATTGCAGGGATCGGCATCAGTTTTATGGATCCTGGCCCACACTGCCCAGTGGACGTGTGAATCTGTTGTGTCCAGCTTGTGTGGAGTCCAGTCGGTTTTGTCCAAGTGGCTGCTGACGCAAGTCACGTCCATCAAATAAAACATCCTGGACCAAACACTTAAAATGGTCCTGCCTTGACGACCGACAAGACATTTGTTGGCTTTCCAGCTCTAGATCCCCTTCTCGCCATCTGCACAGATTTATATCCAAATAGATCTAGATCTTGATCTCTATGCAGAGTCAAGAGCCACACAAAGATTGTGGCTGCAGAAGTGCTTTGGCTCCAGGGCAAATCAGCTGGTTGCAGCGATAAATCAAAACCTTTGATCTGTGATCTTTCATCTCACATCTCGGCACTGGCCTATGTGGGTCAACTAAATCAACAGTCGTTCCCAAAGACTCGTCACTGACAATCTGTTGGGCCCCCGAGGAATTTTAAACCACGTTAGGTGGATAAAAACAAGTTGAAAATCTCCATGTCTGGGTGCAAAGAAAGAGAAGACAATTGTCCAGGCTCAAAAGGATGGCCAAATTCTGATGCATTTATTCCCAATTCCAATGAAATCAACTGATATGACAACTGTCATGAAACATAGAGATTTTTGTGTTTTTAGCTGGTCATTTAAATGCTGCAATACGCAAATGAAATGACAGTGCAAATCAGGGGCAAAACAAAAAAATGGCGTGCAAGAAAACACCAAAACCTCAACAAAAACAATGCCCATAAGGACTTTCCTGGTGGCGGGACCTCCCCGGATCGTATGTCAGAAGAAACTTCAGCTCATCTAGTTTTATTGAGTCAACAGAGAGGGGCACTGACCTTGTAACTTGCGTCTATCAGCCATAGTTATTTGGGATACATCGGGCTAACTTTCACAAAATGGCTTCCACCTCATTTCCGCTTTGATTGACAGTATCATTGCGCGAGCAAAAAACAACTAAAAAAATTGGCGTCAGAAAATTGAAAGATCAATTGCATTTCTTTCTGTGAGCCGGTAGAATGCCCACATAGGTTTCAAAACAAGCAACAAAATCATTATCTTCTTGTTCCTTGAAGCTTTATTAATCAAAGTAAAAGCTGCGTATGAATTTGTGAGTATTACGGGATGTCGTTTCAGTGCGACTGCGCGACATCAGTGTCAACTTCCGCTGCAGAGGAATTTACCGTAAAAAATTGGACATTTTCGCTAAATATTTTGCACTGGAAGAGATATGAAAACCGAAAACTACTCTGCAAAACTCTTCTTCATAGTTGTCAACTCTGTGTGAAATTTAGGCTCTGAACAAGGCAAGGTTAATCTGGTGCAGATCATTTTTTTTTCCTGAGCATTGGTCTCTGCATGTTCAGTGTCTCTCTCCCCCCCCCCCCGGTTGGCATCTTGTGTCCTTCTGCAAATCAAAACGAAGATCTTGGTCAACTTTACATCATTTTGCGTTTGAAAGAACAGTTCTTTGATCTTCAACTGGATCGTCCAACCCCCTCCTGACGCAAGCTTAGGGCTGTTCAAGGCCAACAGACTGGATCATACACAAATTTGCAATGTTCATGTTCATTTTCCTTGTGGTCGAAAGGAGGGTGATTTCTAATTTCAATGTGTGGACAGTTTTCGACGTCTGCAACCTCTCAACCTCGGTCTGTCCAAGTCATGATGCTGTCTTCTTGTCCTTGTCGTTGACGTGTCAGATTGATCGCCCCCCCCCCCGCCCTGCTTACTCAGTACGGGTGAAACAACTCAAAAGGGCTACACTTATTTGTGATGGGAGCAGAAATGAATTTTGGCAAACAAGAGCCCATATGTATTTGTAATGGGGGAAAGATGTATTGCAAGTGAAGATGAACTTAAAAAGGGGCGCTTCAGCCCCGCATAGATGTCACCCCCCCTCTGACTTATGTCTGACTTGTCACCATGGATGCACCCCCCCCCCGCGGTGCACGGCGATGGTGGAGCGAAGTACCTTTGCGTTTAGGGCCAAATCTTCGCCTGAAATGCTTCATGTTTTCTGAGGACAAGGCAGAACGATTGCTATTCCTGCTGAAGTTGTACCTTCACCTGTATTTGATCACTCTCTTGGACCAGACTCGTCCTAATTTACCGGTAGATTTCTGTGTTCACATGAAAGCTCGTTTGCCAAAAGGAAAAAATAAAATTCACTCGATTTTTCGTCTTTGTTGAACATGGCATGATGTGTCTGAAACCCAAAAATTTGGCCAGTTTGCATTTGACTGAACCGTGACTTTTCTGTGCTTGTTTCAGATGTCTCGGAAACACGTGAACGCCGACGACTTTGACCTGAGTTTGACCGGGTCGCAGATTTCCGTCTCATCCAGCGGTCGCCGGGCCAACTCCTCCCGCGGTGCCGCCTCACCCACCGTGAAGCGCCCGTCCTCAGCCGGCTCCCGGGAAAAGGTGAGGCCAGCGCAGGCAGGGTTTCCAGAGCCGTCGTTTTCAGGATGAAGAAGTGGATTTGTCATAGTTTCATGCATGTCACTGTTTCTAGCGAATGGGAAAAGGTCTCCGGGTCAGCGCATCTCCCATTTTCCGGTGGGAGGCAAGAAAAATTTCTCTGAAATCATTGGGTCAAATGCCAACAACACATTCCATTGTTTGTTGAGGGCCCTCTGATCCCAGAAGTCATCACTTCGCTGCCTTTGAGAAAGGCGCAAAGTAGTATTGGAGCAGACCGTGGTTCAGGATTGACTGGACGTGTGCTTTATCCCCTAGTGATATTCCACCCCCCTCACTGATGTTCCACCCCCCCACTGACATGCCACCCCTGCTGTTGTGCCACCCCCCTTCGGCATGCCACCCTCACTGTTGTGCCAATCCCCCACTGATATGCCACCCCCCCCCCCACTGACATGCCACCGCCCCCCCTGCATTGTGCATGGCGGCAGCGAAGTACCGAGGCCTTTGGGACCAAATCTCTGGTTTGTATTTTCAAACGTTTTCTTGTGTCAGAGGCCCAGAAAATAATTTGGCCTCCTGGAGGCCATTTGAAGTGCTAAGACCAGTGAGGGCTAAGAAGCAAAGGTCTGGACTTGAAAGCAAGGTCACATGCTGAGGAGCATTGTACACTTTACACTGTACCTTCCAGGCAGGAAACTCTACTGAACCTTGAGGTGACCTGTGATCAATCTATCTAGAGCTTGTTTTCACTGTATGAATCGCGTGACACCGTCACAGGACATTTCTTGGTGTTGTACAGTGACATGGGCACAGAATCGGACTTTTCATTTTTCTCTTGCAGAACACTTGTCTGCAGGGCAGCAAAGGAAGAACAAGAAGTGAGTAAAAAGAATTTAGTCTGCAATTGGTCTGCGTTTGTAAATGGGATAAAAAAAACAGATGGGACAAAAGCTGCGAGCAGCATCCGGTTTGCGCTGTGAGATTCTTGTTTTCGCAATGTTGACCAGAAGCGGGAGGGTTTCTAACCAATTTGGGGGGGGGGGGAAAGTGGCAGTTAGACATTGGAGTATCAAAGATCAGTGGTGCACAGGCATCACTTGTCAGTGTCTTTATCTAAGGATGCACAACCGGACGAATGAACAAACATCAGATGGTGATTTTGACAGCCACGCTTTGCCGGCGGCTTTGCGCGACAAAAGTCAGTTGCAGATGTCGGAACTATTTTTATGCTGCAGGCCAAAGTGGCAGCGCCCCAGTGAGCAGCCGAGGCAACACGAACATCCAGTCAATCAGCAACCATGCTGGCGACAACACCCGGAAACAGAAGTCTCCCTCCGCCTCAAAACCCTCGCCCAGGTAATGCACAGGTGTGTGTGTGTGTGTATTGAGGGAGAGAGATAGCGAATGTGTGCTCGTGTGTGTTTGTGTATGCTTGACTGTTCATCTGTGTGTGGGAAAAAAAAGCAACCCCCCCCCCCAAAAAAAAAACGAAACCTGCGGAGTGGCAATGCCTCAATGATAATAAACAACAATTGCGTTAATTTGTGGCATTTGTATTGAATGGAAACAAATTTCTGTGCAGAGATGATTTCATGGCATTCTTTGAGGGCGGAGTGCAACCGAAGATCATGAAGCCTCAGCAACAGACGAAACGCAGCAAAGTGAGGCCAGCCTGGGTAGGTGGTCGTTGTTGTGCACCTCATCCCGCCAGCGTGACTAATTTGCTTCAGGAACGCAGAATCTTTCGGATTTGAAGTGCAACGCAGAATGCAAGCCACTCCAACTTAGTGCTGCTTCAAGAAAGCAGCATGCGGAATTTCTCACGAAACAAGTTTCAAAAGACATTTCATCTGCAACAGGAAGGCACTGGAAGCTATTGACTGCAAACCGTGGCATGTAACATGTCTCTCTGACTGTGCTTTTACATTACAGGCAAATCAGGTAAACAGCGGCGGGCGGGGAACGAGAAGTGACGGCGCTGAAATGGAAGACGAGATTTCGCGAGGCTCGGCGAGACATGCGCAGTTCTCGCACAGCGTTTTCCAGCCAACCAGCGCACGCAGTTCCAGCACGCTAGAGGACGCGCAGGATTACCACAACAGAAACTATGACAACGGTCACGTGACCCAGGAGGATGACCTTGGGCTGAATCTAGACGAGAGACACACACATGGAGATGATGTTAACTTCAACTTTGAAGCCAACATCTCGGCAAAGGAAGACCTCAACCCGAACATGAATGACTTCTTAAGCCGAGACGCCCTGGGGTTAAACTCCCACGATGGGAAGTCCCAGAAGCTGAACAGCCTGGCGAACAATATGACGTCACAAGCGATGTCCCCCGGGACTAAAACATCACTGCTGGACTTGGAGAACGCGTTCCAGAATCTGAAGCACAAGATGCCCGTGAATCAGGTGCGGCGATCCCCACAGAACATCAGCCGGAACATCTCCGAGGAGCATGCGCACACGCATGCGTGCCAGGCGGGGAGACACCCGGATGAGCACGTGACGAAACACGTGACAGACGCCGCGGTGAAGATACAGAGATGGTTCCGCCGCCATCGAGCTCGCAGGAAAGCGGGTGAGTCGTAACCTGTACTAGTCCGCTGTTGAGTGCGTGATGTTGACTGGTGTACCTCCGGCGTCGAGCGCAAGATTCCAAGATGGCAGATACGAATCCAGAAGGACAGCGGTGGAGACTCAGGGAGTCAGATTACTGCCACGGGTGGTTCAATCCTGAAGAACCTTGAATCAAAATTTGTCGCACAAAACCCCCCAATAAAACATTTTTGTTGAAAATCGCATTGATTAAAAAGAAAGATGAGACAGGTTTCTGGCCTGCTGGGATCCACCACTGAACTGTTGTTCTTTTTACTATTCCTTGAACACTCAACAGGCTTCAAAATGTTGTCGCAACGACTTTTCAGGGGAGGCGGCAGTGCGGCGGATGTTGGAAGCGAAGAAACAGGAAGTGACGAGTGACGTGTCGCACAGCATGGACTACGCGCAGATCGCAGAAAAAAGTGCGGAGGACAGAAAACGCATCCGCGAGGAGAAACAGCGACAGGCGCGGCAGCAGGCTATCCAGGTGCGCCTCCTTCTCAACTGTAGCCCAGACAAGCCTTTCCCTGGCTGGCTTGTGATGCCATCTCCGGCAGAGAGAACAGAATGTCAAACCACGGGTCTTCAAACAAACAAACACACAATTTGGAATTTTGAATACGGTAGTCTTGAAATGAAAGATTTCCTGGCAGACTCGAATGCACCACGAAACCACTCTCTTGATGCTAAAGAAAGTTTCTCCTGCCAAATGTTGTTCTCACTGGACCTGACTTTTATTGATTGATGCGTTGCAGGAATTGCAGAGGAAACGGGAGGAGAAGAGAGCCGAGAACAAAGAGAAAGCCGAGGAGGAGATTCGCTTCCTTCAAGCCACGGGCAAGATCTCCAAGTCCGCGGCCAACAAGTCCAACGTGAAGAAATCTAAATCTTCCAGTTCAGGTAAATCTGCGCTGGGTCTTCAATAGTGAGTGTGGGAGTGCAGTGTGATCTGGAGGGGTGATAGTCAAATGTCAGGCACGTCTGCTTGCATCTGTCTTAGTCTCAGGACTGCCACAATCAATTTTCACTGTCGTGTTGTGGGTACAAGGAGCACACCTGAACTGTTTCCGACTATTTCTGGGCATGTTGAGAAAAACGATGTTTCAGAAAGAGGGAAAAACATTCTGCTCTGATGTTTCCTTTCGTCGTCATTTGCGGCAGGAACCAGTTCTCCCGTATTTTTTGCACCCCTGGAAGATTGTGTTTGGAATGCCAGACCTTTCGAACGAGGCCCTTGCTCTTTTCCCCTGTGCAAGTCCCAGTCTCAACCCATCGACACCGGACTCTTGTTCTGTGTAGCCAGTGCAACGAGGATTTGCATCCATTTGGACCGTTGTTTTGTAGGCAAGAAGAAGATGAACGAAGAAAGTGGCGCCACAGGGCAAAGCGCGCATGCGTCGAGCGACGAGGCGGCCAATCAGCGTCCAGGGACCGGAAACGCTCCACTGCGCAGAATCGATGACATATTTCAGGTTAGTTTTTGGTTCTCAAAAATTTCTCTTTTCGATTCGAAGGACCTTCCTCACCTTTTTGCTGGAAACCTCGTTCGGAATGTTTGCTGTCTCTGTCCTTCAGAACAACAGTCCCGGGCGGTCATCACGTGACGAGCAACATGGCGACCAGCAGGACGCGGCAGACGCAGAGGCGCTACGTCATAGCGCACGCGCGGCACGTAATCTACACGCGACCGAGTCGACAATGGACCCCAGCTGCAGGTTCGTGTGGTGGAAAGTTTTGCGATTTTCGCGAGCTATCAGACGACCACAATCTGCGTGTGCCCTCATTTCATTCCCTTTCAAGTGAATCTTAAGCCCTTGATACAAAAAATGGTGGCACAAATGGATTTGAGGCTGCGTTTCAGTTGACCCCCGGCCCCACCCATTTTGGCGGGTGCCTGACATGGTGGCTTCTTTGTGTGTTCATCAGTGACATTTCTTGGCCCTTTCTGCACAACTCGCAACAACTCAAAACACGCGAATTGCTGGAACATACCGGTATATGTGGCTGATTTTCCAGTCACGCTGCTACGAAGACAACACTTGACGATCTCATGGAAACTCTGAAGAAACTTGAAGAAGATGAGAAACTACCGAACGAGATTGACAAAAACCAGACACCTCAAAATTGGCGTAAGTATGGTTCACTGTATCCTGACCAAAAATATTGCATCTTGGGTCATGCGCACTTCCTGTGTTCCTCTCGTTTGCAGTGAATGACCAGCGTTCCTGTGTTGTGTCATGCGCATTGGATGACCGTAATTTGTGTACTTGGCATCCGCAGTTCTGCAGCGCAGTGGATGTCTATTCTTGACACGCAGTGGATGAGGTTCTGTAATTGACATGCGCAGTGGATGTGTTTCTGCACTTGGCATGCGCATTGATGACTTCCTGTGTTTCCGTCATGCGCAGTGGATGACCTGAAGCGGAGGGCGGATGAGGATCCGATGGATTTCCTGACGGCGGAGAAGCTGGAGCAGCTGAACGAGAAGAAGGACAATAACCGGAAGAGCGGTTTCCTGACGGACGAGAAACTCAAGAGCATCATGAGCTTCCTGGACGAGGTTGAGACGGCCGACAGACTCAGCGAGATTGACCAGGTAGGTACAACATAAAGGTTGACCAGGTCCAACACAAAGGAGACACCTCTCCCAGGGGCAGGGGTTGTGCAATATCCGAGATCCGGGATCATTTCACTGAATGCGCGGCTTGTCGGGTTATCGGGGAAAAAAACTTGACCATTGTCATTGGCGAGCGAGACTGGTCAGCCTGTTTTAGGCCGTGTGGCTGACCTTTTACGGGTCTTGCTGAATGCCACCGTCAAAATCGTTATCATTTTCGTTGTTCCCTTTGCCCCACCTGCAAGCGGCCTTGTTGCCAACATCAACAAGATAGAGGCTGCCCTCTTAAGATTGGCAGCAAACGGGCTTTTGTTCGACGCAGAACAGCAGAAACAACCTGCGGAACCTTGCTGTGTGACGTCCCGTAAGGGAGTCGCACTTTCGTGGTTTGGCATGGCAGAGAGGCTGGTGTGTGTATGTTCCGTGGTTTCTTGGTGGGTTGAGGGGTGGTCATGTTCATGTTCTCCAAGTGGGAAAAAAATTCTTTGGAGAACATAACCCCCACTCCCCATGGAGCACATGGGTTGGAGATGACCCCCCCCCCCCACACCCCCTTCTGTTTGACAACGTGACTTTGCAGGCGGACGTTCACAGTTTCTCTGCACTGCTTGTTCCATGTTTTAGGATGTGGCAAAGATGAACGAGGCGCTGGAGCGCCCGGCGGTGCTGGTTCCCTCTGGCGAGCAGATCGCGCAGCTCGAGCAGGCGTCTGCCATGGCGTCCGAGGTCACGAACACCGTGCTGTCCCAGAGACTGGAGCTCGAAGAGAGGAAACGCTCCGTCACCATGCTGCAAAAGGCGCTGGTACGTAACCCCGGGAACAGACGCCAGAGGGCCGACTGTGCAGTGCGGTCACATTTGGTGATCTTTCATAATTTTGGATCTGCCACACTGAAATAAGCAACTCTTGAGTGGAATATTTGGTCCTCATCAACAAAAGGAAAAGAGATGGAGAACAAGAGAAAAAATAACTGTGTAGACTTTGGGTTTTGGCGTTTCTTGACGTTTGCAAAAAAAAAAGTTCTTCTAGTCCCTCATATAGTCACCAAATTCATGTGCATCGGTTGTTATTTTCAGAACCAGCAGCGGGAACTGACGGTGCGACACGCGCGGGAGACAGAGAAAGAGATGAAGAAACGACTCGACATGCAAAAGGTATTGTCACCCCGGCCTAACACCCGCATGATGTATTGCCATCATTGCTCTGGATTCCCAGATTATTTGTTTGTGCCATGACACGAGGTGCCCAAGTCAACACCGCGGTGGTCGGATTTGGAATACAAAAGACACAAAGAATCCGTGCAAACAAAAGTTTATTTCTTCAACACCGGGGTGGGTGGCCATGTCAGTGACAATTATCCTTGTTATTCAGGAGGAATACGAAGAAACAATCAAGCGCCACTTAGGCTTCATAGACCAGCTGATCGACGACAAGAAAAACCTGAGCGAGAGATGCGAGCAGCTCGTCAAGGAGCTCAAACAAGTCGACAAGAAATACTCGGACAAAATCAAGTCCCTCTCAGAAGCGTACGTGTCCTTCTGTGTTGTCCTTTCTTCAGAAAAAAAAAATTGTCTGAAAACAAATCCACAGTTACTCGCACGAAGAGATACTCGTTAGTTTCCGGAGTGAAACCACCTCAAAATTGGTGTCTTGTGCAAAGCTCTAGTCTGAAATCTATGTTGAATAGATTTCAGACCAATGTTTCCTGCTGAAATTGGGATGTGGTGTGTGTCTTGTTTAGAATGCGACTTGTGTGGGACAATCACGGTTGTCATCAATTTGGAATGCAGCCTTCACAAAAATATCGCGCCGCACAAATGAGACCAGGCTTCCAGTGCGCTTTGAAGGAAAAAAGTTGGAACCAACTGTGTTGAATGAACCCTGACCCACATTTTTATGTTGCAGACATGACGTAGAGTTACGGAAAGTGAAGGAGGTTCAGGCAGCGGCTGAAAAACTCCGGCGGGAGCGCTGGATCGACGAGAAAACCCAAAAAATCAAGGTGCGAATAAAAGAGTTTTCAAGTTGTTTATGAAAAGAACACAAAACAATTTGTGGATTACTTTTGGCCGCAGGCTGAAAGTAGAGCAGCCTTGAGTAGTTATGTTGGTGCCAGACCCCCTCCCCTTCATACTGCTTGCCGGTGAACCACCTCCTTGTAACACTGATGTCAACACCTTTTCCTTCACGCTTTCTTTTGCTTAGTATCTCATTGTGCGTGTCTACAGGAAGGACACCTGTTGGGCACTGCCGTTTGGCAGCACCTTTGTCCTTTGCTCTTGCTGTTGCCAGTTCGGCAGTTGTTCCGTGCCACTGCATTCAGGAAATTTTTGTCAGGATTCTTTCTTTACGCGCATCCACAGGAGATGACAGTAAAGGGTCTGGACCCCAACCCCTGCCCATGACACGGCCTGCTGGTGGACTACCGCACTCCCCCCACCCTCACTGCAGTCCTGGCAACACCTTTAATGACAAGTCTATCCGTCGGGCTTGACACCTGCCGGCACTTTCACTTTTGCCTCTGAAAATTTTAGAATGCAAAATGAAAATTGGAAATGTCTGTTCGTCCCCACCCCCGCCGCCGCCTGGCCGCTTCCCAGCATGTCATAAAAGTTGCTTCTTCTTTCGCCTGTGCAGGAGATGACGGTGAAGGGGCTGGAGCCGGAGATTCAGCGGCTGATCGCGAAGCACAAGCAGGAGATGCGCAAGGTGAAAACACTGCACGAGGCGGAGCTGACGGAGGCGGACGAGCGCGCCGGGCAGAGATACGTGCAGATGACGGAACAGCTCCGAGACCAACTCGCGCACGAGAAGGAGGCCGCGTGCTCGCGCGAACGAGAACTCGCGAGAAAAACGTGAGACAAATTTGTGTTTGTGTGGAAGTTGAGAGACACTTAGGACTGGAGCTGAGGTATTCTTGGGACTGGAGTTGAAACTTTTGGGGCTGAGGTTGACGAGACAATGACCAAAGGAAAACGCATTGTGCGCGAATGAGAACTCACTGGAAAAAAAACATGAAACACTCCAGTTTAATGTGTGTGTGGTTGACAACACTTTGTGGCCCCTAAAATTTTGAAAAGAAATGCCCACATAATTGCAATGGATCTCGCATTAGTAACACACACATAAAATCAAGTTTCATGCGATTGGAAGCTGACAGACTTTTCGGCCCCCCCCCCAAAACAAAACCCCTCGCCATTGCAATACAGAGGAATTGTTTCTGTTTCAGATACGAGAAGCAGCTGCAGCAGGAGGAGGAGGCATATCAGGCGCAGCGGCGGCGCCTCTACTCAGAGGTGCGTATCTCTCACCCGCCCTAAAAGAAGGGCGCCCATCGGCATCGAGGCCGGGCGGTTATCCAAGACTCAGTCGGTTGTAGGGAGGGATCCGTTTAGCTTTCCCTTCACAATGGCAACAACAACGACTACAGGGTGATGTGCCACGGTTTCGTTGTTGTTTCTGGCCAATCTGGTGGGAACCCCAAGGAAAGTACCTGCCTCAAGTCAGGAGCCGGCGTGAAGGGGGCGCAGAGGGAGTGTGGGAGGACCACTGGGTTGGAACTGGCTTCAACTGGGTCCTCAGTAGGCCGGCCTCATGGAGTCATGCACTTAGTGAGGTGGTGGTTGTTGTTATTGTCGTCATCGTAGCTATCATCGTCAAGGTTGTCTGAAGAACAGACAACCCTTGATCCCTGCTGATTGAGCACAGATCGTCAAACCAGACCGTTACACCAGTGTCTGCCATCCGGCCTTCACGCTGACTTAGCGTATACTTGTTAACTCCCGCACTTCAGTGTTTACCCTTGAACATTCTTCCAGGTTCAGGAGGAGAAAGAACGCATTGCGGCGTCCGCGGCGCGACAGCGAGCAGAACTCGACAAACTGCAGCGCCAATTGGAGGACAACCACTCCAGCACCGCCGAGATTCTGCGAGGCGAGTTCGAGAAAGCGCGAGAAGAGCAGGAGAGACGCCACACGGTATGTAGCCAATCACGTGTGCTGTAGACTGGATTTTGTCGGCGCTCGAGACTCTAGTATTTGTTTTCAATCAGCGCATGTCGCACGGGTCGAATACACATTGGAATAGCCTCACAGAAAATCAGCTTCAGTACGTATTCACAGGGGAAAAAGACCCATTTATCCCAATTGACGTCCATTTACACCTCGAGCACAAACAAGATGAAAACAGGGATTTTTGCCGACTTTGAAACGGGCATTTTGACGAAATTTGGAACATTGAGGGGGTCGATAGGAAAACAATCATCTGGACAAACCAATAAATTTTTATGCGCAGTGCTTTAGCTCAGTAGAGCGGCCTGAAGGAGTCGTGTTGTCAATGACATATCGTTGTCATTGATGTGCACAGCCTCCGCCCCTCCACCAGCGTGGCGGCGCGGCCTCGACGCTGATGAACGCCCTTGTTTTGTAGACGGAGATTCGGCAGCTGAAGGAACAGCTGGCGCTGGAGAAACAGGCCTGGGAAGAGAACTACATGAAGAAACAAGAGACTTACCTCATGCAGAAGGTACGAACAGTTCCAGCCAATGATTTACTTCGCTGAAACGTAGCACATCATGCTTGAACAATTTTAGCCACAATTTCAGGTCAGACAAACCACCACGTACATCCAAATTGTCCTCACCCTCCCCAAGGAGAAAAGAACATGGTATATTGGGTTTCTTCTCATGGGTTGCACAAGTACCACCTTCTGCAGCTTCAAACACGTGTTGGGTCTCTCAGCACTGTTAATCCTCCTGTTTCAACACAATACGAAGGAATAAATGTCCCCTTTGCCACTCAGTCTGAAAGTGCCCGAAATGTTATGTTTGCAGAGACTGGTGAGGTGCACACAGTTGTGGCACTTTCAAGCATGAACTCGCTTGACTGTTGATTTGTTGCCATGTCAACTGATTGGGTGGCAGTTGTGGAGATGGGGTTGTCTTTCAGGGGGCGAGTCCTGGGGAGTCTGCCGATGTGTCGTTATAAACCGGCGTTGTGTTTTTTTTTCAGGAGCGCGAATTGAAGGAGACAGTGCGGAAGGAACGCGACAAAGAGATCGAGCTGGTGATTGGTCGGCTGGAGGAGGACACACAGTCAACGCGCGACGAGTGCGAAAGGGTCGCAGAAAACAGGATCAAGTGCGTCATTTTCCATCACAGTGTCTCACATGGGGTCAATTAGTTCATGTTGACCTCAAAACACAAGACGCATCTTTTGCACCAACAATGGCGTCAAATAACAAATTATGAATGCCTTTGAGGCAAGGTGCGTTCTGTGCAACACTGAACCATTTGTTGCATTTCTCTCCTTCTGCAAGCCGTGTGAACACTCTCACTCACAATGTTCAGTGGTTGTCATTTCCTGTCGACATGATGCGTCAGGTCACTCCCTGCGTAACGTCGTCTAAATGCGAGTGGACAGTTTCAGCAAGGCTACGTTATTTGCCGACGTTAGCACTATCAATTGCTGATGTACGTAACCTACAACCTTCGCTAAAAACAGCAAAATAGCGCAGCATCTGAACGCTACTTTTGGAATAGACCCAGGCAAACCTGTAAATAGCGTAAACGTCAGGAAATAGCGTGGCCTTGCTGAAACTGTCCAGTGCGATTTGTATGCCTGTACGACAAAACGTTTTGAGGAATGAAGTTTCTCCCTTTGTAGGCGCGTGCGTGATAAGTACGAGTCAGAAATGGCGGAGTTGGAGAGATCAGAACGACTAGTCACAGAAAAGTACAACCAAACCAAGGTAACTTCGACGTCTTTATTCCTGGGAGACTGGTTTGCGAAAAAACCACGCCTATGGGTAAAACCACCGGATGCGAAGATGCACCTGACTGAGGATTACTTTGGCGCACACGTTGGAACTGACAGCTGTAACCACAAGACTGACTACACAGGTGTTTCCAACTTCCAACTTACAAAACTGACGAGAAACTCCACAACGGCACGCACGCATGCGCAAACACACACACACACACACACAAAACAACAACAACAACAACCAATAAAAAAAAAAAAAAATACGCACGCAACAACAACAGGGGGAGAGCAGTTTGGATTGAGGCCTTTGCTGGGGGGGGGCGAGGTCACGCAAAGTCCAGAAAATTCCTGTTTCCTGAACACTCACTTTCGTTGCAGGCTCAGCTGGCAGAGTTTGAAGGCGAATGCGAGCGCATGAAGGTGACACTGAAGCAGAAGGACAAGGAAATTCAGGAACTGAAGAAGGTAAGAATCAAGATGTTTTCTCCTCGTCCACTTTCACTTGTTGTGTCAGGGTCACGCTGTCATGAACTGAAAATTCAAGGTATTTTTTTCACCATTTTCATCTTGCTGTCAATACTTTCTGGCCCGTCTTTCTCTGAAAAAAACGTGAACAAAATTGGTCTTCCTGCTTTCTGTGGCAGCCAATGTGATGGTCACAGTCAGAGGTGTTGATGACCGGATTTTGAGCAATGCACCACCAGATTATCCTGGCAAGAAAAAAGATAGCTTCTGTGTCGGAAGGGGGGGGGGGTGTCCATTGCCCCTGAAAACCATTCACCATGACTGGGGAGTGGATTTAGATGGACTTTCCAGGTCCTTGCGTCGTCTGATTGATTGCATTGCACTTCTAAGGTAGCTTTCTCTTTTGCAACGGGTAATTTGAAAACATTTCTTTCCTTTTGTGTTCTGTACAGCTATTGGACCGTCTGAACGAGGAACGCAGTCACGTGTCTGACGTCATCAGGCAGGAATTCGCGGATAGACTGGTGGCGACGGACGAGGAAAACAAACGAGTGAAGACGGAAATGTCCGAACTGAAAGCGAGGCACAAACTGGAGCTGGAACGCGCCAAAGCGGAAGTGGAACTCGTGCAGAAAGCCAAGGAGGAAGAAATGGAGGAAGTTCACAAAAGGTACAGTTCAAGAAGTTCAAAAGTAGATTTCAGAAGACAGCTAAATAGATTTCAGAAGACGGAAATAAAGGAGAATTGATGCTGACCAAGGCAGATGGCCAGTTGTGGGTTTGAATTGTCTCAGTTTATGGCTTGCGGTTTGTTCTGGCTTGTACAGTGAAAAGAAACAAACAGCTGGCTCCTTTGGAGTCTACTTGGAAGGCTGACTTCTGGCAGTGAAGTGGGCAGCACGTTGAGCACGTTGCCTCGAAAGTTTAGTGGGACTCCCTGCCAGGAAGCCGCAAATATCAAGCGTACATAGCTGGCATTGTCTCATCACTGGAGAAACATTAGCGCGCGTTCTTCTGTGGCTCGCATGCATTTTATTTTCCACCCTGTGTCTTTCAGAGTGAAACAGGCCATCTCCAAGAAGGAAGAGGTTGTGACGAACTTGAAGCAGCAGTACCAGGCAGCAGTGAAAAGAGCCGACCATCTGGAAGGCTTATTGGAACAACAGAGGAAACAGCTACTAACAGTGAAGAAATAGAGGAAACACTGCCAAGAGAATCATTGTTGATTTTGTGGACATTCCATGGGATGAGGCATCATCCCCAGTTTTGTTTGGCAAGACTTGAGAAGCTTGGACAGTTGCGCTTGGCGAGAGACTTGGAAGTGTTGTGTGTCTATGAAAGGCGAACTGTTTTGTGCGGCGTTTTGGATGAATGAACCAATTCAGAAGTGGAGTTTGGATGGAAGGGTCCAATGGAAAACCCAGCAAGAGCTGCAGTCTGGAGAACAGAATTGATGAGTTCTGTCATGGATGAAGCAGTGTTGCTAAGTGAAGGTAAATCTGCTATCGTATGTGAAGTGCAGGTCACAATGCTGTTTTGCTTTTGCAACATAGAACAAACCCAAGATGGCATCCGCTCTGGGTGTTTCCAGGCCATAGGATCAGATCTTTTCCATTTTCTTCAAGGAGGACGTTGTGAAGGCTTGGTGTGGCCAAGCCGTAAGATCCTCTCAGTTTTCTTGGAGAACTTGTGTGAAGAATTCTGAACATCGTACGGAGGAAGTGTGTTCATTGTGAATGGATTTGGGCCTTGGGCACTCAAACTTTGCGCAAAGAGAATGGGACGCAATCTCAAATGACTCGGGTGTAGCCAAAAGCATTAGGTGCGGGCACCTCCAGTCAACACGTTGTTCGCCTTTTGTGACGTCATGACGTCAGTGGTAACGCGTGAATGACGTCATGTCACGAAACATTTGACGTCACACATTTGACAATCAGATAGTCTTGTTACCCGGTGAAATTGGAAATGTTTGCACTTTGAGGCTTGCTTCTGTGTGCGCATGTGTGTTTCTGTCAGCACCGTTTGATTCTTTGTGGTAACTTGAGGCGGTTGACAAAAAAAAAGACGTTTTTTCTCAGAGATGTGTATCTGGAGCAAGCAGTTCAGTATCTGCGTGTGTGCTTGAGAACTTGTTTTGAAAGAATAATCCAGTGTTTGAGTTTGCTTTCTGAAATAAAAAGCAAGGTGAATTCTATGCCAAGCTGGGACACAGGTGCTGTCAACCCTGGTTTTAAGTGCAAACTGCTTCGTTTGAGCTTTGAATGAATTGCTGTAAAGCGGAAAGTACGACCTTCATTGGAGAAATCTATGTGTCCCACGCAGAGAAACAGGGCCTCACTAAGGTGCAACTGAAGAACCGCAAAAGCCATTTGTTATGCACCTCCCAAGTGTTGGTGTGCGATGGCCACTTGTTATCAATCGCGTTTGTTTTCGTCTGATAGAAGTCGCTTGTTTTGTTGCATATCAAGATGTACACGATTGTATTTTTGCTTTGTTACATACGACGCACGTTAATTTATTGTTAAGCTGTGTTACTCTGAACAAATATAAGATTGCGACACAAGAATAACTTGTTCATGTTTGTTGGGCAGTCTGTTTCAATTGCGTGATTTCTGCGTCATGCACATTCCAGGGGTGTCGTTCTGTCGTTCAGATCTGGTTTGGCCAAGACGTGTAGAAAACGAAAACTCTTGAGGCCCAATCCACACTGGACGCAAGCCACAAAGGCAAACAAATGGAACCTGCTGTTGCGGATGGGAGTGTTCACACTGGACACAAGCAACATCAAAGGAATTGCCTGCAATTTTGTGTGCTCGTGTCCAGTTTGGATTGGGCCTGAGTCACCGTGACGCTTTTTTTGTTGAACAGAAGGCGTCGTCGTTGTTGTTCCCCAACCCTCTGCAAGTGCCTCGTCGCTGATCAGCGTCTTTGTTGTGTTTCGTTTGCACATCAGCAGCGTTTTCTCACTGAAAGTCGTCTGCAGCTGATTGGCTGTTGTGA
>JAAUYG010055019.1_pt1 | contig 21626 bp, 10 predicted proteins | sample 7278091 | NCBI WGS metagenome assembly JAAUYG01 (sample SAMN14350201, study PRJNA611818) | marine sediment metagenome | isolation source: surface marine sediment (0.6m) | place: French Polynesia: Moorea | collected 2018-08
TGCATACACGGAGGGTAGTTTTGATGCCCGATTCCTTGAGTGTGGTTTGGGTCATTCGGTGCACATTGCAAAATTTCCGATTCCACGATTTTCGAAACACTACTCCTTCAACAGTTTTCATCAGATTTCAACCAAACTTCATAGATGCTTGATTTTGGGTGAGTGACTCTGATGTGTACTTTCAGAAGAAATGTCATTTGAAATTTTACTCCCATAAGTTTCAGTGGGCTAACACTACTATAAAGACTGGTCGCAGGTCGGACTAGCACAAGATGGGTCCAGTACATACTCAACACCTACCAAGTCGACCTTGTTCATGGATCAATCCATTGAGCTTGATGAACCTTGTTCCATTCGCTAGGAGACTGAAATTGTCAAAGTAACTCTAAACCTTGTTCACTCACTCACTGCCATGTTAATGAAAATGAAAAAAGAAACAAACCTAGGCTAATAAATCAAAATTTTAAGTTTTGAAAAACAAAAAAAGTGGTCTGGACATATGGTGGACAGGCAGTTTTCCAAAAATTTGGCATTAAAATCACTTTACAGTTTCTCAGAAAACAGGTTTTACAGATGGAAATGGACAGACGACGGAGGCCCACATGACAGTAGCTCTCCTGTGCAGTAGCATAAAGCAGAGTTAAAAAAAAACATACTGCTCAGCTGTATCTTCAGTTTGTAAATGTTTGCAAGATAACATAAGGCAAGATGTGTAGTCTTTCCTGGAGTGTTTATTTTCTGGAGGAAGCAGTCAAACCATGTTTACATTCAAAGTTAAAGACTGCATGCTTTTTTTTATGTACATAATCACTTCTTTTCTGGTTCCTCTCCTCCAACACATTAACAGATAATAAATTAATCACAGCAACCACTATTGGTATACAGATTTCACATGTGGGAAATAATATTGTCTAGAATTTCAAGTGATCTGTTCTATCATAAGACAAACAGGAACACATGCATGCAGTACAAATGCATATCATAATGTACTCATTCTAGTAACCTATATTGTTCATAATGCAATCATTCTAGCAAGGCAATGAAGGCATCTGGTGAAGGGAAGTGGGCAAGGTGAGCATGAATGATAATGACATAAAGATTGTAAGCTCAAATAATGTAGTAATGTGTAATACCTACAAACATTGAATGTATAAAAGGGGAACTTTCCCTCAGTATACCAGAAGGTAAGAACTTACTATCCAGCAAACAATAGCGTTCTAATCTTTTAAGACACTGTTGAAAGATATAAATCTTTTTTTCTGACTTGTGATAATGTTATCTGAGGAAATATATGGCCTTATCTAAAATTTACCTTTTTCAGAAAAGATGAAGCATTAGACATGATCAACATGTGAAAATGAATACATCACACAGAACAAATATCACACTGGCTCTTCCCATTCAACCAGGGAAGCATGAAACCTTTAAAAATGCCCTAAAGTCTCGATGTGCAAGTTACCAGTGTTTGTTGCACTGTAAAAATTGTTGCTGAATTTCTTCAGCTTTTTGGCTAATGCCTTTTTCTTCTCCCGGGGCATGTTGCTGCTCCCAGTGATACTGTCAGCTGCAGTCTGATTGTACCCTTTCTCCTGCATAAGATAGTGACTAGGGGCATGCACAGGTTTGCCGGATGCATGGGATGTGGAGCAACCAGAATCCCAGTCCCTGCTGCCATGGTGGCTTCTCCTGCTATGTGGTCTGATGGCCTCCCAGTCCTGAACAGACAAAGTGCTGCTGCTCACCATCTGAGAGTTCTTTTGGCGCTTTGACGTTCCCTGTGGGAGGTAGTTGTTGTTGGCAGGATGATGGGAGCTTGGTCCTGAGAAAGATGAGCGGTGAGATCTGGAACGCGACTGTTGAGAGGAGCGGTGGGAGTTGAGGCTAGCTGGGTAGGACCGAGGACGCTGAGACCGCGATGACCGGTGTCCGCTAGACCGCTGACGTGATCGGTAAGATGTCACTTTGGCAGGCAAGGCTTGAGGAGGAGGCATAAGTTCTGCATCCTTGTCAATAGCAGATACCTTCTTGATATCACTGTATTCATAACTGTCTGTGTTGGGACGACTAGAACTACCACCAGAATCAGTAATATTTGGAGAGTTCACTGGGACTGTGATACCAGTGTTACTCTCTGGACTGTCATTGGTTGACAGAGAGAGTGCAGGATTGTCAGCATTGGTGTTAACAAGAGTACTGTCTGGGCTTACCCTGTTGTGTGTTTGGGAAGGACCTTTCTGCGGCGATGGGGGATGCAAAGTCGATTCTGAAATGCCTTCATGATCTGTCCCTTGAACCATGGTGGAGAATCCACTCAGGTCTGGTAGTGATGCCCTTGTCGCTTCAACAGATATCTGCCGCTGAGTTACATCAAATAACAGGTCAGATTCTGACAGTCCCACTGGCTCCTTGATATGGTTCAGATCTTGCTGCCCTGTTTGACGCCGGAGCATTTTGATGGAGGCCGACCTGGAGTCGTAAGTTGGCAAGCATTCTTCTCCTTCACTGGGGCCTTGACTGCAGTGATCTCCCTCCACACATTCTGAGAGGTAGGAACTGTCACAGTCTGTCTCGGGCACAAGCTGAACACAGCTGGCGGTAGCTGCTACTTTGGGACTTGGGCTGGCCATGGTGACATCAAACGTTAGATCATCTGGAGAGCTGTCCAGGTTAAGGACCGAGTCCTCATTGGAGAATATACAGGGCCCACCAAATGTTGGATGAAGACCATGCTCTTTGCAGAGAGTTGCCTGCGGTTTCCTGGTAGGTGTTTTAAAGTCACTTGGGCTCAGCACTTTACTTTTTGTGAGACGTGGAGTTTTCTTTTTGGGGGAGGGATGGGAGGGTAATGGATGTTGGTTGAGATACTGGTAATCCATGTAAGAATCATCCAGGGCCTTGCGATGCTGCTGTTCCAATCCTGACCGCTTAACTTTTCTTCTGATGAATTCAGTTGGTTCTGAAATGGTTGTTTTCACACTTTTACGGTCATGATCGTAATCTCCGTCCACATCTATGCTGACTTCCGTATCGGGTTCTGGGGTGACCTGCCGACGGTTGTCCGGGCTTATATCGAAGCTGCTGCTGAGGGGGCAGTTCATAGTGCTGTGTAGGGGATAGTTGAATGTACTGTGAAATGCTCCACTCAGGTTGGCACTGGAAACCTGCTCTCTCGCACTACCCTTTGAGATGCTGCTTATTGTGCTGATGTCTTTGATGGCCTTGCTGGTAAAAAGTTCGCTGAATGTATCATTGGAGCCAAGTTTCACAGGGCTTGCTGGGGGACTATGTCTAGGGCTTGGAGTAAAACACTGGGCTGAGATTTCAGCTGTCACTTGCTCTTCATTTGAATGTGACAGTATGTTGTTACTATAACGGTTTCTCCTGGCTTCTGGGGACACTGTAACATCATAGCACCTTTGGGGTAGAAAGTCTTTGTCTTTCTGCTCAGTTTTGGCATGTCCTTTCACCGATACTCCCTTCACTGACAGCCAGTGTTGAAGGGGCTTCTCTGGCAAGCGAGTTGGAGTCCTGACTAGTTTGTGGGGACTATCCCGGAATTCTTCCTTAATGGGTGTCAGAAGCTTCTGGGATATTCTGCCAATTGTGTGACATGTGTATTTGGACCTGGAGTCTATTGCTGGTGTTGAAGCCAGCATTCCTCCTGCAAAGTGGCTTGGGACTGGTGGCCGTGGCGGCAGTCCAATGTTCTCCTTGTCCTCGTCAGCAGCATAGTGTCTTAGCTTGGATGCTTTGAGACACTCACTGTCATACAGCTCATCTAGGCTAGCTCCAGCTCGCTTTGCCTTGATGCGAGCTCGCTTTGCATCGTACAAGGCACGCACTCTTGCTCTAGCAGCTGAAATGGGCTTCTTTCCAGGTGTGGTACTCTTGCTTAGCTTTCCAGGTGAAGGTGTGGCATTATCTCCTGAATTTGATTGGAACTTTTGCAGATGTCCAAATATGGATCGCCGAGGGGATAACTGGATCAGGGGCATTCTGGAGCCTTGCTGTTCAAAGTTTTCCAGGTCTTGGGCCAGAGAGTGGAATTGCTTCCTGATGTCCTGGATCTGCAACTTCAGACGCAGCTCGTCTTCAATGATTTCCAACTGAAAATACGCAAACAAAAACAAGAAATTAGTTCCCCACACTAAACATTGATATTAGAAACCTAAAAAAAAAAATACAGGAATGTATGTTGTTACTGGACTCTGGATTCATTTAGAGGAAGATATTGTCATCTCTCAGTGTCATGATTTAAACTGACAGGTCTGTCGTTTCAAAGCATAACCTGGAAAGGTGAGAGTATGTTCCTCTCAACAACAACAACAAAAAATACATACGGGTATGTGTGTAGCAGTTTGACCAGTGTAACACATAGAAACTTGGGGGCATACTTCCTAAAAGTGTGAGGACTACAGAAAATGCCTACACCATATGTTGGAGAAGAGTGTGTTACTTGACTTGAAGCTCCCAGTTATGCCATTCAATTGGCTGCTACTGCCAATAAATACCTTAAAGTAGAGCAGGGATGGCACCTCGAGTCCTCTGAAGATATTAGTAAATGAATTTTGTATGCGACCCAGTGGACACATGCTATAGTACAATGGACTGGTATGTGATGTAACAATGTGTGCCACAGAGGGCAAGCAACAGATGATAAATCTCAAGTCCTCAGCAGAAGGTAAGACACATGCTGTGTAATAAGCTTCCATCCACAAAACCAATATTTATTGCTATCTCCAAATCCATCCCAGTGAGTATAACTATTGGGTATAAATGAGTAGTCCCCGGGTGTGTAGGGGGTATAGTGATTGACACCTGACTGATGCAATTCAACCCTGAATCTCTTTCATCCATGCCTTAATGACAACAAATTACAACAAGTAACTGGTACTGAGCAAGGAGACAAGATAGGGAAAATGTGTCAAAAACTCCTGAAATTCAGAGCAGCCAATTACCCTTTTCAACAGCTGACACCAACAGCACCTATGCCAGGAGTCATGCTCCTTTACTGGAGTGAAAAATCCTAGCCCGCTCTAGAGTAGCTAAAAGTTGTCAAGAAAAATTTGAGATTTAAATGTCTCAATATTTTAGTGTCCTTAGTACACTGGTGACATTACCATCTGGGTCTAAAATCATGAAAATACCAACAGAATTTACTTGAAAGCTTTTCTTAAAGCAATTGCATTTGACAGCCAAGACTTTCCCTATAAGTCATAGGGGTCATATTTCCCGTGGATTTCCTTTATTATTCCTGGCCTTCTCATCTGCCCACTCTAGGTGAAATTTCTTCCAGCCTATCACCTAAGGTCAGTGGTAGCAGGTAAGGCTATGAAATGTGGCAGTGATTTATGAATCCATGCAACACTCAACCACAATAGTGGGACTTGTGGTGTCCCAGTCAGTACAAATGAGCACTGCTGGAGACTTTCTTTCTTGGGGTCTTGCATGATGTATTAATCTTTGCCCTGCATGCTCGGCTTTTGCAGTCCAAATCTTAACATTGCTGGAGTTTCTTTTTAGCAAAATACTGGTATCATTAATTTTATAATGAAGGTATGTTGCGGTCTCAGTAGTTAAAGACTGCCCTAATATTACCCATGAGCAGTAAACTAAAAGAAATTATTTTTGTGAGTGTGGAAAACTACTTAAAGAAGCAGCTTTATCTGCATGCATAGATGTTGTTTTTGGTCTCAGTCGTGTTAAATAACATGATGACCAGCTTTATCTGATCATACTGATGTACACTGGTAGTTTTAATGCTTAACAATTAATATCCGGTGATTGAGGTAAGCTATACAATTGTTTTCCAGCTATAACTTACTAATCCGGTGCTTAGTACATGTATCTTCCAAAATGGCAATACAATACATCTCTACTATTTTTTTTTTTTTTTTTTTACAATTTGAAAAGGTCAGTGGTCCAATGGTGTTTTTCCCCTCCAGCATTTAAGGAATGTAGCCGAGCGAATTCATTTAATGTGACAAACTTGACCAGGATGGCGCAGGTCTCCCACTGGCCAAATTATCCCCTCTCCATCCTCATGACCTCTAGATAATGACATCCAGTTGAGGCATCCTTGCATCAAGAGAGCAATACTTCCCATAATTGGTTTTGAAACAGCCATTTGATTTCTGTGAGCTCACATAAATCTCGGGAAGCCTAAAAAAGACCCTTTGGTTTTTTGGCTGCTTAATATTGAGGACATTATATGCTCCTGCCCAAAACCTGGTCCTAATTACCTTTAAATTGCTGGTTCTGCAGAGTAAATATGTTTATTATTGCATGCCCATACTGAGTTTATGTCCAGCACAGATTGATAGAAATGTATGACTGTATGCATGACTGCAGTGAATCCTTGCATCACGCTGCTACAGGCGAGGTCAATGTTGTCCTGATGACCATGATTATGCTTATTTTCAGGCTATAGAACTTCAGGGGAACTGCAAGAGGGAAGGAAACTCTTTGCTATTCTTTCCCTGTCTTGACATATCTATTTAACGGACCTGCGGAAAAAAAGAACTGTATCCCCTCAAGGAATTCCTATAATGGACAAGCATTGTGATGCAACGAAGGGAGCTAATTCTTGCCAGAAGCCACACATTAAATGTTAAATCCTTTGTGAATTTTATATTCCTTCAATTTGAATCACAAGAGAACTGTTCTCTAGATTTGTTCACACTTGATATTGAGCCATGATTTATGGGTATTATACACTCCAGTGTAATGAAAACATCTTGAACAGCTTCTGCTGGCAACAATGGGTCAGTGGTCCGAAATTTGATTGGGGACACTGCAGCCGGCTGACAACAATAATGATGTCAATTCATTAGCAAACTAATGAAGTCCTGCCAACATTAATTAAGGGGGGTTGCATGAGATGAATGATAAGAAGTAGTACATGTGTACAAGATTCTTAGGCAGACATGTTAACTGCTATTTTTTCCAACAAGATATATTTCTTCCAACAAGATAATACAATATAGAAACATGTTGACCCCGGTACTTGGTGATGTCCAGCAAAGTTTCTTACAGTTAGTGTTTCAAACAATACTTATCATGTGCATTACTGCATTTAAACCTGATTTTCAGTTTACCAGTAAAGCTTCGGTATATTAAGAGAGCCAAGATCAAAGACTTGCCAGTGAACAAAATTGAAAATAAATAGCACACTGATTAAGCCAAGAATATTACTGCTACTACAAGGATAGTTATTTTATATCATGGTGATACACTGTTTATTTGTACAGAAGTACTTTGTAATTTTTTCCAATTAAAGCCAAGTGAATAGATGCAGCACCAGCTGTTAGTATTAGCCTTTAGCAGTGCATTTGTTTGCTCAGTGCTGGTAATAGGTCCTCAGATTTCCCTGCTCAGACCCAATTTTTATAATGAACCCAAGATACTGCCTTCAAAGAGAATAACATGTAAATGTTCAAATGGAAAACTTGTCTGGGTAGGGAGAACAAGTGCCTACATCTGCAAAGATTTCCTGCTGTTCAGTGTTTATTCTGCTTACTGTGCTATCTCTGGATCCCAAAGAACTCCCAATTAAATAGCACTCAAATGGTGTCTGCAGTTGTGCCTGCACCAGTGCTTGGGCCTGACATTCTTCACCAGCCATGTAGCCATGTATGGGGTACCTAAACTTCAAGGCCTTTGCCTTTAATCAACATAATTTAATAAAATACATAAATTGGTGAAGCATCTATCCCAAGTTGAAGCATTAGTGCAGAAAGTATGAGTGTGTGAATGAAAATTTAAATTTTAGTGTAAACTCAGCCCGCTTAAAACCCAATCTGAGGGTCAATGATGAATGGTCATCCACTGTATGGTTATCACAGTTGACAAGTGATACACCATGGGCAGAGATACCTGCAGATCAACTGTCAAGAAAGTTCTATTAAAAATCCATAAAGCTGTTGAGTGTCTAGAAGTATTGAGTGTTCCATGTCAGATTCTCCATATCTGACTGCTGCTGGGAGGAGGTTCTCCATCTATCATCCAGGCTTGTAGATAGTGGGCAGGTATGTGATCCTTGTGTTTTGGCTCCTCCTTCCGGACAGATTCCCCTTGAGCTGGGACTGCCAGATCTGGGAACGTGAACCCAGCTACTGGTATGCTGCTGTCATGTTGTGTGAAATACATGGATATCAGACAATATCACATCTGATTAGCTAGAGACAGTAATGCAGTAACTGTCTAGTAAGAAATCAAATGTGACAGGCTTGTCTAGAGACTCATAAAGCACAAGTACACTCACTAGAGTCACTAAGAGGCTATTCAAGCCCAAATCTGTTATTGTGTGTCCTAAGATTTTTGTTTTTTTTTCAATTTCCCATTTATAAACTATCATTTTTGCTTCCTTGCATGTCATTGACAATATAAATGGCTTATCCACACAAAGGAATTTAATATTAATGGCACGGCCATTTGTCTTATTAGATTTGACATGATGTGTCTGTGATCTCTTAACAACTGAATAAAGGATGTTACTAACTGAATCAGCAGAATCTATCATTACTGAAAACAAACCAAGCAAGAAAACTCAAAGGGCCTTTTACTGCTAGAAAAACCCTTTCTTGCCTGTGGGTTATAATTAATATATATCTTAGCAGCACAGATGTGAGCCAAAAATGGGGGTGGGGTGGGGTTCCTTATAATTGCCCTCTATAAGCACTTCTCACAGTATTTCAGAACAAAACAGCAAACCTTCATGACTCTGGCTTCTTGATCCTCATTTTAGCTACTGTTGTCATCTGTAAGTAATCACACACTCACAAAGAATGGGAAAGATACAAGGTTTTCTTAGCCGACCATACCTAATCATAACAATTACAGACAAGGATTGACACTACCACACAAAGAGAATGATAAATAGCCCCCTTGTCACATAAATTAATACTATTTTAGATGTATACATTTGTAGGTTTGTAGTTGTGTTGAAATTATTTGATTTTGATAAATTAAACTGTTACTGTTCTTTGTCCATAAGTTTAAAGCAATAAATTATTAAGTGTTCTGGCACTTTGTGATATATATAAATTGTAAAGCCTAATTGATTAGTTTAAGGATTCTTGTCTCACCCAAAGTTTAAAAGCACTGTCACAAAACACACTAACCATACTGAGCTGCTAATATGTTTTTCACTTTTCCAAAGACATTGTAGTCTCCCTCTTGTGGTATCAAATTTCCAAGTTAAACTTGTTAAACCTGTGTAAATTGCAGTTATTTTCTTGATGTTAGCCAACAAGGGCCACCCAGGGCATTGTTAACAAGGTGCTTAAGATTGCCTGTTAGAGAATTTTAGTCACACATTATAGGCTGATGTTGCATCATCGGTAAAGTCAGAGCTATGTGGTTACAGTTTAAACCCGAGCTGGCATTGAACACCCTATTAGACAGACCAGCTTGGTCAGATTTCCCTTCTTATGTCACCTGGTAGCTAATATGACTGAAAGTTTAAAGCACTAAACCCCAGCATGTGGCTTGACATTGTGCCTCATTTCAATATCATGAAACACAGACAGCTGTAAATAACATACATGATGTACATGTTGCTGACATGTATTTAGTCTTCTGCATCCTAGCCTAATCTTTCTGCATGTTCTAGGGGATTACAGATTTGAGATATATCAGGCCTGCTATATCAGATAAAACTTATGCATCTCACCATGATGGAGCAGTAGTGTGGCCCACCTTACATACAGTGCATGCACATACAGGTGCATGATGAGAAGTTACATTCTTGGGAGAAAGTCATTAAAGCATTGATGGCTGAGTGCGTACAGTTAACAGTATTCAACTGAGATATCTCCCTTTGGAATCTTTTCCCGTAAATTGCTGGTATGCACATAACTTACTATGTCCTGGAAGGTAGCTCTAACACAAAGAGTGCTTTATTTAGCAGTGTCCATCTGCAAAAATACCTCACAGTAAGTTCTGTGGAACTACAAAATTACTTTGATGTAGAAGGCTGTTTTCGTAAATGAAAATACACATATATGTACACATTCTTTCCAGTTGCTTGTATAACTTTTTGTGCCATTAGCAGTGGTAAAGTGAAATACAGGTATATTCATGGAGGTGTTATGGAGATGTAGACCTTACATGCCATTTACTTGTGGTGAATGAAGCAGAAAACAACTGGCACACTAGCTTGTATACCCAGTGCATACTATGCATTAGGAGTTTAAGTCATTTCGAAATCTGTATGCTATGCAACCATAAATGCCTCTGGTATGTTAAATAACTCTCCTATCTGATATAGATTATAGGCTTGTGATAAGGTAATAGGGGAACAGATAATCACTGGTAGTATGCACAACTCCAGCTATTTAGAACTTTTCCAGACACTTTGGGCCTGAGATGGTCAGCCTCTTACATAAGGTGAAGTCTGAAGAAAATGTTGTGAAAGACAACCCCATGTCTGTTCCTCTAGCCCAAGCTCTTTTAAAGCAGCCTCAGGAACCCAGCAGGCTATGTTTACCTGCCAATAAATATATATTAAGCAGTCTCCAATCCAAACATATAACTATTGTTGGTCAGGCACTCCCTGTGGTGCTTTAACAGCATGAGTGGACACTTACAGTCCTGCAAGCCCATCAGCATTTTCCCATGCAGTCCTATGGTGCAGCTGGATTACCAATCCAATAGGATGGCTGTTGGCAGCTATCCTGCTTGCCAACAGGCAGGATAATCTGTTTAGGAAGACTCCTTTGTCCTGATCTTAGTATTGTACCCATTAAAAGGTGCATTGACAAATCTATTGTCCCCAGCTCTGCATTGGCAGGTCATTGTGGACACTGGCTTAGGGACATCCAGCTTATTTCTTTTGCAAGGGCTTGTAGTTTTATCCGAGTCCAAATATTTTCAGCACAGCTGACATGATAGCAGAAGTGAATGTCTTTCAAACGTTTTATCCAACCGTCAACACTGCCTGATCCTCCCAATGTATTTGCTGAGATAGATACTAAGGATTGCTTGAAAAACACTTTTTTGTCTTAGTCTCAGTTCCACACTTAACAATGCTATCTGTTACTATCATGTAACTCCCCAGCCCCATCTTTCAAGGCACAACCCACCTGGCACAAATTTTCCCCTGTTCTACTGTCTCATAGGCCATGTCATTTCTCTAGCCTCAAATGGGTGATAACAATTCGGTGTAAAAAAAAATTACACATTATATAATTGTCCCAGCGACTGTTATGCAATCGTAATTACTTTACTTAGAGCACTTCACTGTCCCAGTAAAAAAGGTCTCATGACCTTTTTCAGACCTTGACGTTTTGAGAAACAAAAGCATCACATTATGCAACGTTGATGACAAAAACAAAGAGTATAAGAAAATGTCCACAGGAAAATAAACTGATGGCATAAATTTACAGATGGTGACCCAATGACCTGAACACAATCCTACAGAGGTGCATATGTTTTCCTGATAAGCAGACCTTACCTTTGAAGCATTTCCTCCTTGATGTTTGTCACCTTCCGCAATAAATAGCTGTCACCAGAGAGAGAAAGTTAAACTGAACACTGTCAAACTGAAGTTTCATAGGATCTCAGAATGACAGGTCCTAGTCTCTGGAAAGCCCTGAAGTAGGCTGTCCAGCTCCCACTTGAGTTCCCAATAATTCTTAGCCAAACCGCTGTGACAGTGAAATCAGACAGCCAGGCCCAATGTCCACTGGGGTGGTCTTTGAAGTGTTGGATTAGTCCATCTGTTTTGACAGATATAGTTGTGTAGCAGTTTTTCTGTGAGCTAACTGGTCACCACAGGGCAATTATCATGTCCAGCATACAGAAGTAAGCTGCTAGTGCAGCCCAAACCCATCTGTCAAGTACGAAGTTATTGCAGCACAAGTCTTGAAGCTTCTCTCCACTGCTGAGGCTGTCAAGCAGGATATATCATGTTCAACCAGTCTCCCAAGATGTCCTGTCATATGAAGCAATGCCAATATGCAAGAGACAATTGAAATTTTCTTTCACTGGACCTAAAATAATATAGGGTATGCCTGCTAGCTGTAGTGGGTGTTTCTTGCAGGCTACCCAGAAAAGGCAAGGGGGCGGGGCTTTGCATGGATGGTTGCAATCAATGCAGTGGAGGCAAGTGTGCCTCAGCAACATCTTCTGTAGCCACTGGCCAATCAGAAGAGAAAAGAGCCCCAGAAGGACAGGCACCTGCTGAGCTGGAGAACTTCATCAGTAGCCATACAACCCCACTGTGTGCAGGCCAGAGCCAGAGGCTTAGAGTTTACCAATCAAATTAATGGACCATTGCTTTATCATAGGAAGAGATAAAATTTAGTGTATGGCTTTGACTTACACAAACCTCAAAGACAATGGGCAGCACACTTATCTCACTGACCTTTTCAGAGTGGTTACATATGCATTTTCAAGTTCAATAGGATCAGTAGGCAGTTGAGGCAAAGAAAATGTTGTAAATTCCTTCACCTTTTTACAGCTAGGGCAGACCACTTACATATTGTCCCCCCAGCTGTTGCATTTGTCCTTCCCCAGAGGTGCAAGTTTGGATAGGACTGAAGTACTGATTAACTCAAAGGTCCTATAATGAAAGACTGGAGTACAACTATGAGCATCTACTTTCTTATGCAATTATTGCAGCATCCTAGTGTTTAGCTAAATTATGGCCATATGGCACAGGATATGGGACTATTTCACCTTGTAACTGTTTCTGTGTAGATGCAATGTACCTGAGTTTTAGGTTTTAAATATCAGTAGTTGGGAAAAAAACTAAACTTGACATTTTCTGGCTACCAGTACACAAGCTATTCACCAAACACTACTTGAATATAGCTTTGTGGAATGCATTTAACAAGCCTAATGAAAGATTATCAGTAAAATGAATGATGCACATGATAGATCATAGACAGCTACTCTCCCATTTCACCCATACACCAGAGCTACACTGCCTGGCCTGCATCCACTTTCCTGATGTCTGTTTCCCCACTGTTGCATGGGACTGAGTAATGAGCCAGTAGGGCTTTCAGTATTTGGTTTATGATCCATTCCCCCATAATCTGAAATCCTCTAATTAGCTGATACACAGGTGTATTAAAATTTAACACCCATGTTTGGCTGGTTTTGACAGGTTCATGCTTTCTTTATGTGGTACAATTTATTAAATCAGCTGCCCAGGCTCAGTTGCTGAATTCTTTAGCAATAAGGTTGTTGGGGGGGGGAGGGGGGGGGGGGGGCAATTGCTGATGAACTCAAGAAAAGCTACCTAACTATAACAGCCTTAAATAGAAGAAAAGGTCAAATTTGGATTTTGCTGTTGGAAGCTGATAATGTATAACATGTTGTAAGGAATCTTCTATTGTGGGTGCTCTGGATATTTATTCAGACATCATTGATATCACTTGCATGTCATGGAATTTTCAGCAGTGGAATTATGCTTGAGTGAAGTGGGCATCTCACAAATAAAGAGCAGATAGACATCAGTAAACACGAGTTTTAGCTTGGGAGCATTCTCTCTTAAGATGCAGGGTGCTGGAACATGCATGTATTTATTTGAGCGCCTATTGAACACCCAGAGGATTTGGCATTTGGTTGCTCATGTGAAACTGTTTATGTGAATGTAAACTTCAGACCTGAAGTTTTATTTCAGTAACATTTCCTTGGGGATAGATCGATTTTGGTCACTGATTAATCATTAACTCAGTTACAACTTGGAAGTTGTGTAAAATTTCTGCTCCAGTGAGTGTGTGACATTATAAACATATACCATAACCTAATTGTTTGTGATCTTCATGTTGCATGAATTTTAAAGTGGCGAATTCCAAGGACCAGTAGTAACTTATATGTATACTCGATATATGCAGTCCAGAGAAAGTATCTCTGATCCATCATGATTGACAAGCCAAACCCAGGTTTGACTCTTGGCAGGTTCCCCTTAGAGGGCTCTGTTTGGACAGCTTTGACACAAGCTTGATGTTGTGATTTATCACAGCATTGCTGGACATCTACCCAATCAACTTCTAGTCCAGTCAGTAGCACAGACTGCATGCAGAGGAAAAGAAAGGTGATGTCTGGTGTGAATTCCAGTGCCCAGCTGCATTGCATGCCTGGTGCAGATTTTGTAACAGGATTAATTAGTCGCCTGAGCTTTGAGAGCAGCTAGGCCAGAATCTTGCCAATTAGGTCTCAAGTGCCAAGCTTCTACTACAGGTGTCAAAGAAAATCACAGAGCAAAGCATCAAAAATTACACATTTCCCAATTGCAGAGACCCTTTCATGAGATCATGAGGTTTTTTTATTCACAGCGAGCACACATGATCACTGCAGTTGACAGATCAGGCACCTGTCCCAACTAGAAGCATTTAAATGATCAAATAGAACTTTGTAGTCGTAATCATTGTCATGGGCAAATTGTGTAGGTGTTCATGCACCCTACTGGTTGTCTACACTAATATGGCAGACTGAGGGCAGAATTCCTGGTGTCCTTTCCTGTTGGTTACATGGACACTGAGCAATCCTCCACTGTGATGACCACGTCTCAGGACATCACCTGTCTGTGGTAATTACAGAGTACAAGGCACTTTGTTCATAAGATATGTGTCAATTTCCTGTCCATGATAATGCTTTGAGAATTTATATGTCTTGCATTTCCTCAAACATATGGTTGAAGTTTTCTGTGTTTAAATGGAAATGTTTTTGATGTTTAGTTCAGAGATACATATAGAGCGTAGGTTCTTCGGAAAGAAGTAAAACTTGCATAATATGCTATCACAGAGGACACCAGTTATCATCTTCTTCCAAATGTATAAAATTTGAACACTCCAAATTATGATTACCTTTTGACATATTACCTTTGAGACAACTGGAGTGGTACACATAAAACCATGGCTTGGAATATACCCATCCCAATTCAAGTCAAAGTTACTACTCACGTGTTTCATGTCGGAAGGTTAAATTTGTAATTAAAAATTTAAAAGCTGCTTTAAGGAATGATTTTATGGATTCTGTCACAGGTCTGGATGGTTCAAAGTCCTGTAAGCCATTCATTGCTCAGGCTAATCTGACTTTATTGTTTGTAGGGAGGATTGATTTCAAAGGAAGAACAGGAAGGACTTAGCAGGTTCTAGTCAGCGGGGACTTCAATTCTCCTTAAATTGAAATGCCTCTAGACTTTGTGAAAACATGTTAAATACTTCCATTTAATAAGTGAGACAAGGCAATGGAAAGTGTAATTGAATGTGAATCCTGCTTGTCTACATGGGGAAGATATTCCCCTGATCTCTATTCAAGTTAAAATGCTTTATTCCGGCTTTCTATTGCAACTGGGCAGCTGCAGGTATGCACTAATGTTTTCATAGGTGAGCAAACTTTGGGGAAGAGATCAAGCAGTGTAATGGAAATATCCCTGGCTTCAGCATACCCTGGTCAGTTCTGGCCAACTACAGGTATTGGTCATTTGGTGGAGAACCTGCAAAACCTCTTATTTCACAGTGGATATTACACACATGTACTATATTCATGAAGTGATGAATCTAGGGGTCTTAAACTTGGGAAACAACTTAAAAATATAATGCTGAAAAAGCCATAATGCTATCTGGCAACATGGCAGAAATATAAATTTGTGAAAAAAAGAAGAAAAAGATGTCAAAAAAAAAAACCTGCCATTTTTGTGGCTTATTGCTATTGTTTTGTTGCCATATGTTTAGTTGTACTGATTTAGGTTTGGATTTAAGCATTCTAAGAATCAGCTATGGTAGTCAGTTCCTACCCACTCAGTGTCAAAATTCACCTTCATCAACCCCACTTCATAGCCCATGCTATACTTTTGGGAAGTCCCTTCTCATGAATTTGCCTTATGGTGTGAAAAAGGTAAAGCACTGTGCTGTGGGAGCACCATATTGTGAACTCCGACTCCCCAATGACTTTCCCATTGTCCGGCTTTTCTTGCTCTGTCATTTTCAGGTATTGTCTGCCCCTGTCATGTGCATTAAAGTCTCCTTCCAGTGGGAAGTCACCAACTGTTGCTGCAAATGCCATGGGCTTTGGTGACTATCACTGCATACTCAAGCCCAAGTCCCTTGCCACGAGCCTTGCATAAGGACAATTTCGGCACCCTTCAGAAATGGATGATTGATTGTATGGCAATCAACTCAGAGAGAACCCTGTGCCAAGGTGTAGCCTAATGAGACCATTGAGCAATGTGTGAAACTACAATTCGAGCAGACAGTGGTTCACTGACTCGATCAGTACAGAAAATGTTTCTAGTATGTTACACTACATGCTGCTAGTCTGCTAAACACCCATGTACAATATAAACTGATCTAAAATTTTTATCTCAACGCATTAAGATCGATTAATTAGCTGATGTCTTCTGGCCTCCATCATATTGTATCATCATCTACTTCCTTTGCTTTTATAAGGTTTCGGAAACACTCTGAAGCCTTGCTCTTACCAGGCTGGTTTTAGCCTCCAGGTAGAGCTGGTTGAGTTGCTGTGCCCTGTCACTGTGTGGCATCACAGGACTGGTGGGACTCTCTGGAGCTGTGTACAGTGGCTGGGATCTCAGCCATTCCCTCGTATGCACAGACACATAAGGAATCGGTTGGGACGAAGAATTCTCATGGATGCCCCGGAACTCTGCCATCATGACCGTCTAAAAACTTGTGTTTTTGACCTGCAAAGACAGAAAAAAAAGATTCATGTTGTAAGATATTTTCCAGTAAATTAATTTTCACACAGAATTATTAGTAAAAAAGATGTTATTGTAGCATAACTTCAACCAACTTGGAAAAAAAAGAAAGATGACATCCACACTTTCAACAGGGTAACTCATTATGCAGAGGTATACATAAGCACTGTCAATTATTACTCTTTTCCTCAATTATGGAAGCAAATTGCCTGAGAATGGAGGGTGTTTTCCTGCAAGGCAAACCCCAAAATGACCAGGTTCTAGAGGACTGATGGCAGCAACCTTTGATGTTAGGCCTCATCCACCTGTTAACTAATCTCCACCCATATGTGACCAAACAGGTGCCTTGTCCACACCTGACAGAACTCACTTCAAGGGGAGGGTAAAATTGGTTTTTATCTCATTCTGATCTTCTGTCTCTGAGCTTCCGTCAATATTTGCATAGAAAACAACCATTGTATTGTCATTGCTATAAGAGGGTTTGAAATATTCAAATTTGAAAACACTTGTTATAAACATACTTGACTCTTACCAGGGCTTACAGTAGCACAAACAGTGTTTGCTGATATATGTATGTACTTTCCAAGTGATACTTCAAAAGAAGTGAAATATGTGTGGCCCAGGCAACTATTTTTTCCCCAGGTCTTCGGTGTTGTCCATACTCATACACACAAAAAAGAATACTAGGTTAAATTGTATGCTCCTGTTGTTATATTCCCTGACACGTTCAGAGAATATTCAGCATGTGGATCAGGATGTATTAATCCTCCAATTGGCAGAAACAATATTTTGAAGTCACTGGGCCTTAGAGTATTCATGTGTCACACTCAGCCATAGCTCTCCACCCAGATGTTGTCAGTGGAAGACAATTAGCTGACTTCAGGTCTCCTCAGCCATTGTTCCAGCTATAATTAAATATTTTCCCCTTGTGATAATTTCAACTGTACTGTTTGACACTAATTTGAGGACTGATTGCATTGTTTCAACTGTCAGCAGGAATGCTATGTGCCATAGATCACTGCTCAACCTGATAATGATCCATGCGAGAATGTTATGTGGTTATACACATGGACAATGAATGTGTGGTTCATTTTTCACCATCCGTTAGGACATTAACTTTTAAGAATTGATTTTTTTTATTCTTAGAAACTATGGATGCACTGTGAATTTTTTAAACATTTCTTCCATACCTGGCATTTTTTAATACTTTATTAAATAGTGTTCCATTGCCTGTAAATGGCTAATACAAATTCTGTAGTAGTGCTGTAGATAACCCTACTACAGAAAATAATAAATTAAAGGAACCTCACAACCAAATAATATGGTTGTGAGGTTCCTTTAATTTCCTACTGAGCCTGCTCTGCTTCAATTTTCAACTTCCTATCCATGGATATTTTAAACTGTCTAGACAAGAAAAGTGTGCAAGTAGTGATCTACCAACCATAAATACTCTTAGCTTTTCTTACCCAGGGGTTATGTAAATCTCTGTTGTTTTACATAATTTCTGAACCCACATCCTTTTCTTCAGATCTGACCCAGGGGGAAAGTAAAGAGACCATGATATCAAAGGCTGTCATAACAGCAAGTGTTCAGGCAGGAAATTTTTCCACACCCCTGAGGGATTCCATGTATATTGGTTGGTGCCTTTTCTCTGGCTGTGTTGAACCTCACACTTTCCCTGATGAAATTTATTGGCTCTTCGTGCATCCTTGTACATGTAATCCTCACCCTGTTACAACCCCAGGGATGTGCCGGACACACATCTACCTTACATCAGAGGGATTACACTGACCCACCACAGGCAAGTGCCTCCTTGGTGTGTAAAATAGAAGTCCTGGGCCTTGTGAAGGGTGCTTCAACACTCTGTCCATGTTCTATTAAAGATCAAGCCATTCTTCCAATTTGAAACTGGAAATGGGAATATTTCAAACGTATCTGGAAACATATGTGATGGCCTTTGACATGGTGTGAAGTTTAATTGCATCCATTTCCTGCCTGAATAGACTGCCCTAATTAGATCATATTTGATGGTACACTACAGTTACCTTGTCAAGTGCAGTACAACAATATGGTGCAGGCTGATTTAACCCTAAGTAGCCTCAAAGAAGATCGTTCAGTTTGGAGAACAAACTAATCCCTTCTACATCACTGGAATTGCCTAGACACTTAACTGTAATGGATGCCATTGTCATGCACTTGGAGGAGTAACAGTTCATCACCCAGTAAATAGCAACATATTGAAAATGTGCGAAAGTACATGTGGGTTCATGTTATGTGTGAAGCACATTTCTAAAATGTTCATTCTGCAAATACACATAGATTTTCATTGTGTGCCTTTACCATGAGGGTTGCAAGTGAAAAACAAGACTGTAATCTATATACTATCTGGGGATTACAAATTTGGGGTTTCTAAAGTTCTGTTAAAGCAAAACATATTGTTTAGAATTAAAATAACATGACAGAGACAAATGTCTGTAAAGTGCATCTATCGTGTAAAACCTCGATGGACAGCCAGACAGCAATAATGCTGCTTCTGCAGTAAATACGGTAGTTTTCCCAGTCTCTGTATTGAGAAATAATACTTTTTTTCTCTTTTTTTTTTTTTTTAAAATCCCTTCAGGTTGCTGTCAGTGATTACATAACTTGCTGCAGGGGACTCAGCCTTTGTGAAAACATAACCTAGCAATCCCACTATCAAATGTTCTGATTTTCCGCTCAAATGATCATGCTTTGTGTATCTGGTGCTTGCCTTAAGCCAGCATAGCTTACCAGCCAATTTTCATTACAGGCAAATTTCCATTTGAGCATGAACAGGTTGGAAAATATTTGTGCCCAGCCATACACAGCTGATAAGTGCTTTCACCCCTGGGTGGCCACTTTCCTTTTCAAAGGGAGCTTCTGCCATGATCACATCTTGCAACAGGTGTAATCCTTCCACCGTCCACACTGCCCTGTAATTTGCAAGGGATCACCCTGAGTTTTAGCTTTAAAGACAAAAGGCTGCAGCAGTGTAACAGAACAACAGATTAGAAATAATGGCGTCCAATTAGCCTGGACAATTGATCCACCACTTCAACTTAATCCTGACCAATACTACCCGAGATCATGATCATTGTGATATTTAGAACACATGTACCATGCTCCTTGTTGGAAAATAATGGACAAGCTCTAAATTAGGTGTTGTGTTTCAGATAACAATTGACCAGCACAGGAACATGTTCTGTAGAGAAACTTACATTTGTGACAGGTGACTGCTTGCATATAACCAAGTTGACAGTGTTGTCACTGGACATTTTGAAAATTCCCAACTTTATATGCTCACTTCTATTTGGAATTGCTGAATATTGTTAATTATAATTTATAGTAAGAAAATATTCACCTTGTTGATCTTGACAAGATCCCGGATGCTGAGAAAGCGACTGGTTGGTTATTAGTCTGTGTTTGATTGGGTGAAAGTAGAGCAGATTCCCAGTTTTCGGTTTCTGAGTATTGCTGGTCAGCATATTTAGAATTTGTGTAACTTTAAACTAAGACATTTATAAACTGTTGCCCCCAGTGGAATATCTAGTGTGGACTTTGGGAGTCATGCAGCATGCACTCTGATCACAGAACATGTCTGGCATTATGCACATGTTGTCTCCATCTCTAATTTATAAAATCCCTGAACCCTTTGTTTGGGCAGTTGAGTGTATGTGTTTGTGGTAGTAAATTGAGGATTAATTTAGCAGGACCAGGGGCATCAGTAGGCTGGCGTGGTCAAGGTCACCCCAAATCTGGTCACCCTTTACATCCTATAGGCATCAACATTTTGGTCATGGTGATGTGACTGATTGTTTCCAGTTACCTAGGTGATATAACATTACCCTCCATTACCTGCTAATCAGACCTCTGGCCAGTAAACACCTGGGTGATTACCATTTAACAGCCGCCTCCAGCAAGATACTAAGGTCTCCCAGAGCCCTATAGCTTCAAGCCAGTGGCACCAAGCATCAAAGAAGGACGAAAAAGAACACAGTGAGAAGGCTAGGTCCTACAGTGGCTAGGTTTTTAAATAGGACCTTAATAGTTTCCTCAGGTAAAAATGGAGGACTAGATAAATTTAAATTTCGACCCGTCCTACTAATGTATGGTAGCTTGGTTAGTGGCTTCATTTTTTGTCATGATTAACAGAAAACTATTAACCTTCTGACCTGCTGCCAAAAAAATCATTTGTCTGAAAATTAAAGAAACATGGTACAAGGGAGGTCTGATTGCCCAAGGCGGTGAACACTCAAGCCATCTTATCATAAGGCAATCTTTTATGTTTATGCCGAATTGCAGTAGTCCATTATGATGGTCCAAGCTTCTGACACCATGCACTTCAAGTCCCTAGATGGTTACATTATGACTATGACTCAGTTTTTTTCAAACTGGACCAGGTGAAATGTTTTTGGCTTTGGCCCATACCGGTACAGCTGTAGATGTACAATGTGAACTGAAAACTCAAACTTGGAACTGAACATACATGGTAATATACATTGATAATTTTCGTGGCAGCTTCATTTCTTTGATTCATTTCTAATCGTTCTTTACTACACGTAAAACTGGAACAATTTGCCAGATCGGTGTGAAAGGTTTACCTCCAATGTCTTTAAGACATGGTCTTTAAGAGCTTTAAACCATTAAGAACGTAAAATACTGGCAATTATGGTATAACTGTCTACAGTACATGTTTTTTCATGCTTTATTATTTGCATGTTTTTCCGACCCTTAACACTGTATGCGTTGAAAATGAAAACAAGAAAGACCAGTGGGACAGTGGAAAACCCCGCCCACCAAAAAACTCTTACGGGACATCCAGATTAATGTGTCCAAAGAGATTCATCAGTTTGGTAGGATAACAAAACGAGAGAGTTCATTTGTCACAAACAGTAGTTTGGTTCTCCTTGTGAGACTTTCGTCCACTCTGTTCAGTGAA
>JAAUYG010130004.1_pt1 | contig 21573 bp, 15 predicted proteins | sample 7278091 | NCBI WGS metagenome assembly JAAUYG01 (sample SAMN14350201, study PRJNA611818) | marine sediment metagenome | isolation source: surface marine sediment (0.6m) | place: French Polynesia: Moorea | collected 2018-08
CCCAGGGGTATACTTTCCGTGTTATTGAACCTGCATATAAAGACCACCTGTGTATAAGGACCACATTTTGTTGGTCCCTAGGGTGGTCTTTATAGACAAGTTTCACTGTACCAAATTCTCACTCATGACCCGCAAATTAGAAGCTGAACATCTTAATATTGTTGTGTCAGCGTATATAATGTTCAATCAAATAAGGTGGATCCCGGAACTTTGAATGTACAAAATTATGTAACTATGAACCGCACAATCATCATAATTCGAAAGTTGTAAGTTTAGCAGGGCACAGTGATGGATTATGACGACACACTTGCAGGGTAAATCTATTGGATTAGCAGGGCATATTTGGATTAGCAAGCCATATACTTGCCATAAATAATCACCTACTGACTCCCCTCCCACCCCTGTCCTCCACTATCTACTCTAGTTGCCTCTTAAGGCGGTGTTCACACTGCAAAATCCGGTTTATTGGGAGTAAGCAAAAAGTGCCTGATTTCACGACGTGCCCTCTGCAAGTAATGGGTGAGTGTTCAGGTTACACCGATAGTTAAAATAGCACCTTTTCCTCCAGTATTGCTGGAAATAGCTGCATGGGAGCGCAGCAGCATGTGCAAAATCACGTGCTTATCGAAACAGATGTCCATTTTGAAACATGGAGTCACACATAACTGTGTCGTGGGTACTGTTTGAGATTGATTGCGACTTTGGTTGTGTATTGGTCTGTAACTTAATATTGAACAGACACCTGCCAGCAACTCACTATTTGAATGCTTGTGATCTTTGACCTCGCTCCTAGCGGCACTGTGGCTCCCCCCTCCCCCCCCCCCCCCACACACACACAGACAATAACGCTGCATTTCATCTGTTGTAATGTTCTATTCCGATCACTAATCCACTTCTTCCAACCAGAGTAACTAAACCCGGGCCACTCCAGGATCGAAAAGACCAAAATTGAATCCGGAACTTCGGAAAAAAACAAAGCTTCGGCTGCAGTGTGAACACAGGGCTTTAAGCCTTTTTAACTTTGTCATTGTATGATGGGGCAAGTTGGACAAAAATAGCCTACAGGCTCAATGGCCTGCAAGAAAGTAGCAACGTGGTCCATTAAATTACAACCAAGGTCAGCCTGCAGTTTACATGGTTTATAGACTGAAGTGTTGCATGTCCCACCTAAGAGTTGTTCCAGGATTACCTGGGAGTGCTAAGGTTTGCTTTATTCGCTAATTGCTGGTCTAATGCTACCGATTAGCCACATAGCCAAATACTAAAAGGAATTCCCATGTGGCTAAAGGTTTGCTTTTAGCCACAGTGGCTAAAACCTTAACTTTTACCTCATATACTATATAGTTACATGAATCGATACCAATATATGTGATGGCTGTCATTTAGGTTATTTCGATGGATAACAGAAAATTAGTGAAATAGAAAAATGCATATGCATAGAATCTTTTTGTCCAAATATAATACTGTTGACACCTTTTACAAACATATTTTTTTGGCTCAACAAACTTATTTGTGGCTAAAAGAAAAGATACCCTTTAGTCAGTGGCTAACCAGAAAAAATTCCTACCACTAGGCCAGAAATACATCACATGTATGTACTAGTAGAGAATGGCCTACATGTAATCCAGTCACAGAAGACCACTTTAATATGTTACAACACATACAATACGAGTATAAACAACATTTATTCCCAAATAGTGTAAGATGCATTCATAAAGGCACATGTGACATAGCATGTATAGAGCGAAGTATACTAGGACATACAGTGTCCTTTTGTCTGTTAAGTGTTCAAGGTCAGTCTGAGGTCATTTGGTGCATTTCTGATATTCAACAACCTTGTATCTCAAAAACGGTTCATCATGGGGCAAAACGGAGTGGAATATGGAATTCGGGCTCACTAGTATTACATATATACCAGTATATGTAATGTACCTTTGATCTGGTAGGGCTCAAGGTCATTTTGGGTTCATTTGGTGCACTTGTTTAAAATGCCTGTAACTTAAACAGGTTGCCCGTAGTGCTAAAACGGGCTGAAATTTGGGACCTTTGAACACCAGTATGTAACATATATGGGGTACATTTGTACCTTGAGTATAATAGGCTACTGTACATTTACTCCATACCTTGACTAACCAAAGCCTAAATTAGGATTTATCACCTCAGCTGCATACCAAGTAGCTAGATGACTGTTGTTCCCAATCTGTCTAATGAACAAGCAGAACGTCAAGGTTCCTGGGCCTCTTGTTTTGCGTTCCAACAGTCTGTCTTGTTGTGATACGTGATGCACGGTTAATTATGTCATCGCACTTTTGACCTTCAGGTGACACTAAAAACACCTTGACATTTAATGATATTTCACAATCTGTGCCATGCTTGGCTTGTGATACTCAATGCAGGGTGTATGTGTGGGGATGGGGTGGGGTGGGGGGTGGGGGGTGGAGAGGTCAGACCTAGAAGGATGCTTTCAAATTTGCAGCATTGCAGCATTCCTCATGTCACCCAGTGCATGGAGTTGTTCTTTAGTATCGGTTAATGGTTCCTGTTACCTAAAGAGATTTTACTTGATTCCGACATTTGGCTCTTAAAACCCTATTTGGCCTTTATATAAGTGTCATTCTATGTGATGTTATTAATATCTATGGATTTGCCAAATTCACTGAAGTCTATCGGAAAGATAATGATGTACGGAGTACAGTAAGCCAGCTTAGAATAGAAATGCACATTCCTTTATTCTGTAAAATTCCAGTTACTTGTACATTTGTCAAATGTTCATATTGATCATATTGGTGATAACATAGTGATATCTACTCCATCAGTCACTTTTTATTTCCAGATTTGCATCATCTCCTGGGCCGGTATTGATGCGAATGAGGGGGCGGACATTTGAACATAATGATACAGAACAAAAATTTGTAGCCTTTATTTCCCTGGTCTGCCGGTATTGCCAAATGGCCACTGTGAAGTGTGCCGTGGTGGTGCCTAGTAAAGTCTGCTGATATGGAGAGGCTGTAGGCTGTCTGATGGATAGGTTTAGTCGGATGCCGGGAGCAAACCATTAGTCAGTACCAGCTGGATCACTGTATTGTGGCGGAGTCACGGGAGTTCCTGGCCTGGGGTAAGAAGCAGCAGGCACCATGGATTAGCAATTGGATTATTCTGTGAGATTAAAGTGATCATTGCGATTCCCTCGCTGTGAGAGGAGCAGACCTGCCAATGTGCATCACTGCAGGGGGAAGGGACTGCGTCAGTGCCGCTTTGTTTACCAACATCTATGGTCTTGAGGCTGGAGGTGAAGTGCAAACTGGTGCTGTTGCTGCTACCTCTGCCGACACTGGCTGATCAGGCCACAGTCTGCCCGCTGTTACCAGGGGAATCTACATCTGGCATCTGGTGTGTGCCCAGCCAAATCAGACCCGGCCTCCCTCCCTCGCAGCAGCCAGCTTGCCGCTGTGGCTTGTGATGCAGGCAGGCATGCAGTCCTGGGCTAGAAGGTAACTTGAAGAAATAGCGAAAGAGAGCTTTGGAGATAGCTGGAGAGATGTGCAAATACGAGGACGCTGGGAATTGAGGCAGATTATCAGCGGTCTGAGAGCCCTGGAGCAGGGAGTTGACAGCCGCGCCATTGTTGCTGTCCCCGCCAGCATGCCTTCTACAACACTGAGATGTCCCTGCCATCGGCATTCTCCCTAGGATGAGGCTGTGGTGCCATCGCTGACGCCACCGCCGCCGGCTCCCTCTCCGGTCTGCTGTGGCCACATACAGGTCACCTGGCTACAGCTGCCTTGACTACAGAGCTGCTACAGCTCTAGCTGCTGCCACGGCCGCTGACAGGGCTTTATTAAAGAGGTATTAGGCACCGCCACCTGTATGTATATACACATGCTCACACACACACACACACACAGTCCTGGTTGGCTTTTGATATTGCCTACTAGGTGGTTACAAGGGTGCTGTGGCAGGGCCTAGCCCGACATAACATGGCCTTTGTGGATCCACCCACGTCTAATTAACAGCCAATGAAGCAGAAATTCAATATCTATGTGTGAGCCGCCTGGAGAGCTGGAGTTTCATTGTGGACACACCTCGCCTGCCTCACTGGGCTCATGGACTAGACTAATATTGGAGTACTACTACTGATGCCTGTTGCTTCCCACCGGACATAAACGGAATGGTTGCTGTTTAACATACTCCACATTCCACGAGGCTGCACAGACCATGCACTGTAGAAATTACCGGATCTGCAAGATCTCTTCTCCATATTTGAGATCGGTGTCTTTATCGCTACCGTCTGGACATGCGTAAAACGGGCACAGCTGACAGTATTACCTCTGGAACATTGCAGTTTGTCGAGGAACACGGCTCATCGCCCAGTCCCAGCGCCATGACGTCCCGCGGGATGCTCCAATGGGAAAAACTGAGCCCCACGGAGTTCCATCAACTCCAGGAATATACCTCCTGTAAGTAATTGGCAGTAGTATAGTAGTGTTGGGCTTTTATTGATCGCGGGGCCTTTTGTTGTACTAACAGTGATCGACAGTGGCTGTAATTGTCGGTAGGTGGATCCTATCATTCATTAACAGACTTAGGCAGCATGCATATAAATAAATAATTAGCCGGGACAGTATTTACTGGGTACCAATATAGGCTCTTGTGATTGTGTGTAGATCAGAATTTTGGGGATTTGGGGATGTTATTGAGCAGGTAAAATGCCTGACGACACTTGTAGATCTACTGTTTTAGTGGAATATGACATAAAAAGATGTCATAATCAGTCAGTCCACTAAAACAGTAGAGATCTACAAGTCTCGCCAGGCACTTATGCATGTAAATTGTAACTTCATTAATCTTTGCAAGGAGTTTATGTTTGGCGAATTTTGGGACCATCTTTGAATTGTAAAAATACGTAAAAACATTCCATCTTGCTCATGTACGTAGAAAATTAACAAGGTACAAGCTAACCATGAATATTAATACCTGCGTGACATAGTTCATGACTTGACACTTGCTTATGATAAACAACCATACAAACAGTTGGATCACATGCTTTTTATTGAATTGGGCAGGAAGAACGGAATTTGGGTGGGTAAAAAATACAGTGGTCCCTCTCTTAGTGGCCACTCTCAACAGAGGCCACCCTCTCTAATGTGGCCACAAATTTTTGGCGCTACTACTATGAATGTATTTACTTCTCCCTCTCACCAAAGGCCACCTCTCTAATGTGGCCACAATTTCTTGGCAAATAGGGTGGCCTTATTAGAGGGGGACTACTGTACATCAAAAATATAAAGAAACCTTTCAGCACCGCTGTTGCTAACTTCGGCTGACCATTGCGTGATTTACTATAGTAGTTTCTGAGTTCACGCTGTCATCATGAACATGATGAAAGGCCCATTGGCGCAAAACTGGCAATTCAGACAGAGAAGCTTCTTAAATAATTAACTACATGTGCCGTATGTTTAAACTTACTAAGATCACTAAAGCATGTACTGCGTACTTGTGACCATCCTAACAATTCGACCACCATCTGAAAATGAGTATGAATATAATGCAAGAAACATGACAAGGAAAATGTCTCGAATTTATGTATCCCAAATGTTCCTTTGGCCTCTCCGCATTAGAAGAGTGTTTCGTGTTGCTGACCTTCCTACTTTTCTGCTGCACTCCGCCTTTCTTGCCTTCTGATAGCCTGTTTTCTATATTTAGACCTAGGGTCTCAAAGCATTAAAGATAGTGAGTATAACCCCTGACCTTTCTGATCAGCCAGGCTTTTGTGGACATGTACACTGATGTAGGTGGCAGTGGGTGCGGGAAGGGGGTGGAAGGAAGGAAGGCTTACACATTGAAGGTTCCGTCTCTTAAGCCCTCTCTCTAGGGGCCAGTTCCCTCATTGATTCACTTTCACACCCGCTGCCGCCGGCCACGGCCGCCACTAAAAAGACGCCCGAGTGGAGACTACTGCCCACGATGTGTTGGGGATCTTGTGACATGCAAGGTTCCCCATTTTCACCAATATAGACATTTAGTTAAAGGTTCTACAAGTTCTGTTCGTGTTATGTTGCTATGCTTCCAAAATTAGTTCATTGCATGAAGAGTTTGTTCTGTGGATTTATATGCCAGTCACTATGACATACTAGTAACATGTATACAATAACAGTGATGCAAAGATAGTTGTAGCATGATTGCAAAAAAACTGTCATCATGGATAGATACATTTTGCTACTAATGTATATTTCAATGTGTTATCTGTGAGACTGCGACACACCCTGTGACCTGACTTAAGCAGAAAAATGTATTTACGTTATGCCATAATACCATGATACTTTCTGTTTCCTCTTTATTATGATAATTATAATTGGCAAATTCAGACATATCAGGTAACAACACTGGAGTTGGACTGCATGTCATGCAAGGCTGAGGGATTAATTGTTACTATCCATAAAGAATTTGGGCTTAGTTGCACCATGTGATCATGACTTACCTAATCACAAAAATTCATTACATATGTTAAGTATATACTATTTTCTAAATGGTAACTCCTCTTTACAAAGGCCAAGGAGGCAAGGAGATGAACAGATGAACTAAAATACAAGCACACAGAAGTTATGTTCAAGCGCTGAAACAAACCACAGTATCATAACCATATCATGGTTGATTTGATTTCTGACACTATACAAGTATCCTACAGTCAAACCTGCTCTAAAGACCATCTGTATATATAAAGACCAGGTCTGCATATAAAGACCACATTTTACTGGTCCTCAGGGGTATACTTTGATTACTTTTCATGTTATTAAACCTGCATATACAGACCACTTGTGTATAAGGACCACATTTTGTTAGTCCCTATGGTGGTCTTTATAGAAGTTTCACTGTACTTCCCCTGATATAGCCTCACTACAGTAGCCTCTGTTCCTCCCATGCCACCTCTACTACACGAACCCCTACCTGATTCAGGTGCCAGATTAGCGGATTTACAAGTTTGAGAAAACAGTGCTCATGGTGCTCATGGTGGTTGTGTATACATGTATTTAAGGCATCTTTTACCTGGCTGCCCAATATCACTTTCCTCCCTCTTGTATTTTTCAAAATGGAATTTTTCGTGTTTCCTGTTTCCTTTCAGATTAGTCTAAATTTTTGCACAGGTTTCTAAAAATAATGTAGTTGACAGCCTGCTGTGTGCATGGTTAGAGATTCAATTCAGTACCATGAGCTTTTTAAAATAGCGTGATAATATAACTGAGTTAGCGCTATGACAAGAAAATACTTTAATGAAATAATTTAGTATGCCTACCGGTACTACATGTACTACTACTTTAGACTTTTCTGTTATTTGAGAAACTACAGGTAGGTTTGCCATTTAATTCTGGCCAACCACCCATAATATGTTTGCATAAATGATCTTTAGAAAGTGCTTGTATGAGGAAATCTCCAAATTATGCAAACATTTTAATGATCTTGGAAATTGCGACAAGTTCATATTCATGTTAACAGCAGATGGTGATATTTCTAGAGCAGTATCCACCTTCATCCATAAAAATCTACCATGAGGATCTGGCGCGGATAGCGCCATGTTATCAATAATGAAATTATAAAGTGCAGGTAGAAAGCCTATTGCACATACTTGATGTGGAGAGTACATAGTGTGAGTGGGTCATGTGCATGTGTATGCTTTATTTATGTAAACCTATGTATATGTAAACCTATGTATGATGCATTGATGTATGGGTAAATAAAGCTTCTTGTCTCTATCATCTTACAATTTAAACTTTCCCGCTTCTCCTAACAGCCTACTGTTCCCAGCTCTCTACTGCTCTGAGCTATTATACATCCTTGTTGATTGTAAAGTTGCCTTGACCAACAAATCAGTTGCCAATCTGTTGTAAGTTTTTTGATCCTACTCACCGTATTCTGCCATGCATATAACCAAAGGTATTATCATCAGAAGGATGTCATAGCCTTCGGGCTGCAAGTCCAATATCAAGTTGTCAAGTTGTCAAGTAAACATGCTAAAAGGCTTTAACCATGCTAAGCCAGTATAATGTGTTCCTCTTATCTGCTGGAAGCTGATTGTGTGTGTCAGAAATTCGAACCAGCACATCCTGGTTCACTTAAGGTCATGTGTTTCGGTGACCACCCAATTCGTTACAAAATATGAAGGGTTCAAAGTTCGAACCTTAATTTGTGAAGAGGACATTGGCCATTGAACATGTTGAACACATAATGACCCATTGATATTAAAAGCTCAGCTCATCATGCCGTGGAAACCCACAACAGGTCGGTTTACTGTATAGTAGAACTCATCTTGAAAGACACCCCCTCCCCCTTGGCAATAAAATATGGCTGCTCAAGTCAGGTGGACTTCGGTGGCAGGTTTAGGTTTAAAGTCATTGAAATGTAAGACCGTCTACCAGGAATACAAGACAGATGGTCTCTCATAGCAGTGGTCTCTCAAGATAGATTTCACTGTATACATCTACATACAAATGACAGAACTTGCATGCATGTGGAGTCACTCAACCATAAAAATCTCACGACACTGGCTATGCATGAGAGCACCAACACACAATGACACGCGGTCTATATATTTTTTATGTATGTATATATATAGATGTGCAGCAAGTACATGGCCCTGTGGCAGTGATATTGGATAGAACCATGGAGATAGCGTTTGGTATACCTGTAACATGGTAAGGTGACACCGTATTGCCTTCAGAGAAAATTTTTCCTGTACGTCAGAAACATTGTCTCGATCGTCATTTCATTCTTCCTCATGCCAGTACATAGTAAGGATAATTACGGAAGCTACATCAGTCATAGCACATGTGGAGGGAAGTATGTGGATTGATAGGATATACACGTTTCAGTACAAGTATTCTTTTTGATCTGGTACTATGCCTCCGCGGCGCCGTGACTTGCTCTCAATGGGCAATTTTATTGATCACTCTGAGGAGCACTGGGTGCCAGGAAGCCAGCAAGATTGTGGCTGTAATAGTGTGCCAATGTTCTGTGATATTCTGGAAAGAAGAAGGCGAAGTAAGTGTAACAACGGCTATCCAATATGAACTCTCTGACCTGGATACAGGCATTTGTTTGTCAGTCATCGAGGAAGTCATGCACCGTTATAACTACCAGAATGTGCATTTAATCTGTTAGTCAATTGAACCTTACGATGAACTTAATTATAACTAATATTATGCCACTTGCCCTTTACAAGGTATAATTATTCAGCAAATTTATCTCAAAGTATCCTGGGTATGTCCAGCTGATGTCCCGGTGATGTAGATTCAGGAAGTCATGCACCACTAACAAGAAAAATATGCACGGTACTGGGTTAGTGCAACAAGGTTTCACGGAACTGACCAATTAACGGATAATTCGTCAGTTCTGTAAACCCTTGTTGTACTAACATTGATCATTAATAAGTAATCATGCTACCGGTAACACTTCCTGCTTCCCCAGCTTCCCCCTATGACATGTATAATGGCTTAAAGTAAATGTCAAACTGTCTTGTGCATGTTGTACATGGTTATACAATGTACATGATGTAATTGGAACATACAGCAATGACGAACTTCATATTTCGGAATTCCACCAGTTCACCTAAAACCCATCTAGAATGTTGCCCAAAACCTCAGTGATGCTGTCAAATAGAGCAACGGGTTTTGTGCAAAGAATAGCACATCAACACGGTCGGTGCTCTTTATAACTTACTAATGTAATGTAGTAGCCATATTGTGTGTAAATGATCATGTATTATGAATTATGATGTATCAAACATCTGTTCTCCCTCTACAGGGACCTTATGACCTTATGACAGTTTGCACAATTAACATGCTTAATTAAAGGGTTCCAAAATTTAAGGTTTCAATTTTCTTGAACTATACACTATATATAAAAGTATAGTATAAATACATTATAAAAAAATAACTATAAATTACTGTGAAACAATTTTAATTATGCAGCTCTTTAATTTTGGAAACTAGTTGAAATTCAAGGCCCTAAATTTTTGCATTTTGGCATATTCAATTATTTATATATATTTAGCAGTTTTTAGTATGTTAATAATTTTTACACGTATGCACTTGTAAGTTCATGATCTTTAATAATGGTGTAAATTGTGTCAGTCACTCCAAGTCTCAAATTACATGACATCAACATGATTAATGGCATGTGAAATATAATAGTTTTACAGTACTGTAGAAAATGTTTGCATCAAATTTATTCCCCTTAATTTCATGAGTTAAGCAAAATTGCAAACTTTAATTGATCCTGCGAAGGAAAAAACGTGCAATTTGTCATCATAAGTTTTGCAACTTAGTGATCAATCTTAAATTCCTGCGAACGTGTACATGCTTCAAAAACGTGTACCGTAACATTAATTCCTGCAATCATTTCTACTTTTACGTATAATACATGTTACAACTTCTAAGTAAACACTTTGATTACATACATGTATGTACTCATGCCTGAACATGGACTGCCCCCGTAGGTTAGTGTTTAAAGCGTCCGCTAGACTGGGTGCGGGAGGCTGGGGTTTGATTCCCAACCACCTCACACCAAAGATGTAAAAATCAGGAGGTTTGCGCTTGTCAAATTTGTGCTTGGCACTAATCTACTAATAAGTTAGGCAACCGACTGGCCAGCTCGGAGTTAGTATAATGGTGTCTAAGTGATTCCTTTCTGCTCAACTGTTGCGGAATTGAGTCAGTGGCTTGGCACCCAAAAATTTCTGGGCATGCATCGTTCGGTCCAAACAAGACAGGTCCAAATTAACTCACCACACCTACATTCGCATATACACTATATGTGTATACCACCAAATTCAACTTGGAGTCAGTGATATGACCTTGAGAGATTGAAGGCCGACTGGCCAAGCTTTGCTAAGCATTCAGTTTCATCTGATCATGAAGCATATTTTGCATGCTGTTAGCCATAATGGACAGTATTACTACCTGACATAATCAGATATATATATTGAACATGTTGATGACCGCTGTTAGGGTTTCCACAGTCATGGAAAATCCTGGAAAATAAAGTCATCATGCAAAAGTCACTCAAAACTGTTAATTATTTTACAAAAAAGTTATGGAAAACCGTGAGAAGGGGAAAAAGGTCATAGAATTTTATCATGTTTATCCCAACGAGACATAAATCATAATTATTTAGTATTTCCTGCAGCCATGGATGTGGCAGATTTCCAATTCAAAATTGTGCCAATACTTAGCCCATCACCCTCAGGGGCCTTTACAGAGATTTGTGCAGTGTGTGTGATTTCCATTTTGGTCAAGTTTCAGTGTTGTTTGCTCCTTTGTAGACTAGATTTGTTATGAATTTCTCCCAAAACATTGTAAAAATACTGCCACCAGCATGATTAGGGATCACGGAAAATGTTCAATTTGTCATGGAAAAGTCATGGAATTTATATATCAGACTTACGTGGGAAGTAGATTAGTCATGTCAATACATGTATCTACAAATTAATCTAAATGCGTGATGTGTACAGTGTATATTATAACTAATGAATGTACCCATCACTACACATTGAAGATTGCCAGATCTTCTCTGCACAACATTAAGATGTATGAACTTGAAGAAGAGATGAACCATTAAGCCTGATATTCTTATGACTGACGTCGATGGATGTCCATGTCTTCCAGATTCCAGCAAGACCCTGAAGGATGTTCTGGATGAATTCAAAGAAGGTGGTGTGCTGGCCAGGTACAACCCGGAGGAGGTAACTATTTACTTACCAGTCACAGAATCCGTTCTCTCTGGAACTGATCTACCATACCAGGATCTGATCCAGAATGGTCTCTCTGGGGCATGTTTCCAGAAAGCAATCTTACCTCATAACAAACGCCTCTAACCAGAATGGTTGAGTTTTCTTCAAAGCCCTGTTTTGTTGGTTGTATTTTTTTCTTAGAAATTTCATATATGTCCAAAACTTCATGCAAAGATCATGCATGGTTACCAAGGTGACTGCTGGACGTATTAAGCTCATCTCTAAGTATTCAGTAGACATGGTGGAAGTAAGTGACTACCCTAGTGCAGATTGAATAGAGGCTTAGAGGCCAAGAGAAATACAAGTTACACAAATAATAAAGTAACCATGGTAACCAGACCCTAGATTGATCATGTTGATCCAAACTGGAATCGTTCCAGCATGGATAATAACTTCAAATCAAGACTTTAACATTTTTGTTTTAAAGGCTTCCAGCCTGAAGTACACAGAAGTACACAGAAGGAAGGTATAAGATATTTTTTAAAAATCGGAGCAGAGTGTTAGATTTGTAGATGTATAGCAAATAATGTGTACTGGTATATATATCATTGTTTTTTTGTAAAGTGCCCAAATTTATTCAAATTAACAGAGTTGTGGTCAGGACACAGATTTGAAGAAATCACAAATCTGAATTTTTGTATCTGTCTGAACTTGGCAGTAAATCCCTGTAACAATTGACTTTGCAAGTTTCTTAATAGATGTTTCTATCAAGTGACTATGTTCTTGTGTACGTGCATTTTAAAGCCTGCGTGTATGTTGTCCTTTCTAGCCTGTGGACTACCCTGGGTTCAAGCTGTTCATGGAGACCTTCCTGGAGGCAGAGATACCGGAGGACCTCTGTCGGCATTTGTTCCTGTCCTTCATGAAGCGTCCGTCATCGCCGCCGGCGATGCTGTCCACAGGTACGGCTCCTCTCACGGCCTCCACGCATTCCTTGCATTACACGCATGGTAAACCATGCCACATCAAGGATGTGGCTGCGATTACGTCACCGACGGTGATAGGGGTGCTGAACCCTAGCGCCGTGGAGAGTGCTGCCGGCGTCCTATCCGGTGCCCCTGAACACTCTACTTCTATGTCTGCACTACATATAACCAATAACACGACTGTGTCGACGTCGTCCGGTGCCACTCTTACTCACCCGTCTCACAGTCCTGCCCCAGTGTCGGCCTCCGTACCTGTCACCCCTACCTCCAGCACGCCAGCCCTGCTCCCCACCGTCAACCCCACCCTAGGTACAACAGGTGTTAGCAACACTCTCCCTCAGTGTGCACCGGCCCCGCGCACTGACAAACCGCACCACATCCTCGCGGTGCTCACCGACAAAATCCACAGCATCGGACACATACGCAGTGACAGCGGGGGTGGAGGGGACCTCGGACGACGCAGCCGGACAGGTAGGACATTTAGGCAGCAATACCTGTACACTGCTGTCACCCAGTGTGTGTTTACCCTTACCCCCACCCCCCAACCCCCTTCCCTCTCTCCCATATACATACATGTAGGTAGGTGTGGATTGTTAAGGTGTGGACTAAACCTTCTTGCTATTCTTCTTCTTAACTGATGTTTGCTCTGACTTTAATAGGTAGGATTCTGATGGCTTGTTTGCATGCCCATACCTATGTACATGAGGTATGAAGTGCATCTTGTATCAACTACATGATCTGAGACACAAAAACCCTGGCATAGACATGTACTAGAATTTCCGAAGACTGTCTGGTTAGCTACAGATAGATATAGTTTATTTTGGAACACTTGGCAGTTTCACAATATATCAATCCAGGAATAACATCATGTTCCTGGTTGATAATGAAGCCATTGAAGGCTGTAACGTTGTAAAACAATTTATCATCAACCACAGTGGTTGCTATAGTACACAGCACAAATATACATAAATTTAAAACTTCACACAAATTTTATCCACCTATTGTACATGTTATATCGTCACCAACTACATTACATACACCCAATACCAACGGTATCATCAGGAACTAATGTGTTAATACCCTCTTTGTTCCCCCGACTAAAGCACAGAGCTCGAATCACACCTTACAGTCAGCTTTGTGAAGAGACCTTGATCATGTTGATGGACGTAAATAATTTACTGCCACATGTGCCACTACAGCATGTGCAGAGCCTATTGCTACACAAGGAGCAATAACCGACTATGTCAAGCCGCAGAGTTCAGCTCCACGCACTTGTAAATCGCAAACCAGTTAGCAGTCCAAACACTCAAAATATTAGAGACTCTTATACTGCTACACTGGTATTACTTATTTATGCATTTACTGTCCAACAAACCCTTTTCTCTTCATCCAAGTACGTGCCCATGTGTATGTAATAATGCCCGACCACTAGATTATGCACCTATTATGTACTCTGTACAGGTACATATGCAATGTACTATGTGTCATGCATGAATACACATTGAAATAACTAACTAAATAATAAATAAATAAATAAACGAATAAATTTTCTGCAACTTGGATCAGTGTGAAATTCATTTTCACAGCTCACTATAAGGGCCATAATTTGTGCCGGTATTTATACATGTACGTTGAGGTTATGGCTATGGCATATCCCTTTCAACATAAATGCAACATGCATGGAATTGTACCAAGCTAAAAGCACCGTAAAGAGAGAAAATGCCAAAGAAAAAAAAGTCTGTACCAGCTGTAACGTACTAGATTTGCAGTTGTTCACCTACTACTCTTCAATGTGATGGTGAAACTGCTAGTAGGTCATAGGTGAATGGGTACACACTTTGCGGCAGTCTTTGGAGAGACATAAAGCCAACCGTGGTTACAGAATTTCACCTGTACAGATGTCCAAACATGGAGAACGGATCAGATACATATCGATAGACCAGTTCACATGGTTCACACACAATGAACTCACATCACGCCACAGCTGCAGTTGTGACATTACCAAAAATATGACAGCAATACATTGTAGTGTACATGTAATTGTGAACTTCTAAGCATAAAGATTTGTGCATGAGCAACCTGGTAATGACTCGGATACAGGTAAAAAATACTGATCAATATTGTGTGTCGTCGGTATTGTGTTATGGACAAACACGGTGCTAACTTTGATCCGTTTTATTTTGTGAAAACTTTTTTGTACATGTCTATGGTGTAATGGTGCTTTTATCAAAGGTCCTTATTGTAAGCATTGATAAGTGGTTTCTCTTTTGCTAAGTTTCAATTTAGTTACTTCTGCTTTCGGTTTTAATGTTTGTTTTCTTACAAATAAAGGTAGTCAATCAGCAATCAGGGCAAGGTATATTGTTAATGTTTAGTTAAAATAATGGCTGCTGATTTTGTTGTCAAAGCCACAAGTGGATTTAATCCATAGTGTAAAATGTTTTAAATACAAATACAATATTTTTATTACCGGGTAACTTGATCCAACAGTAAATGGTTCCATTATGGTTGCCAATCTTGATGTAATGCAAGTAATTCATATTTTGGGTTTTGCATAAGTTTATATTTGGGAATGCCCCTACAAATTTAAATTCTCTACAACATCAGTGGTGATGACATACTGATGACATACTAGAGGAAGAAGGAAGACCGGGTTGTTGTACAACTGACTACATGTATATCAGAATTAAATAAGGAAGATAAGAGAAAATGAGGATGCATGCAATGGGCTGTGTTGCTTCATTTAATGAGATTTCTTGGAAGATCTGTTTTCTTGTGGACCGTCACGCTGGGACGGTATAATGGATCCTGTACAAACAAGTATTATCCTAATCTATGTGATCCCTAATCCTGGGGGGGCAAATCTCAGCCATGGAAGGCCGAGTCTGTCTCCTTTTCCAGCAGAAGCCTAATCCCATTTGCTCCAGGGAGTGTGGGAGCCGCGCCGCGAGCAGGACTGGCTTATCTGCACAATCAGGATTTTTCACTGCCACTGCCCATTGTCTACGTATGCATGTATATGATGCGTGTATGGGTGAAAGGCTGTGCTGAAGATCGGCGGCTTTTCCCCCGCCAGTGTCGGTTGCTTCAGGGAGCACCGACCGTATTCCCGCCGTTTATGGAGTCAATAAGTGGGGAGGTACATCTTTCAGATGGCCGAATACAGAATTTATTACTTTGGAGACCTTGGGATGCATATTTGACCCTCTGAGCTCCGTCTATTCGTGGCGCCTGGGCTATCTGTGTGTACAATGCAGGCAGTCAGCTGGGAATTCTGCAACGACTGCCAGAACTAGCACCGCTGGCCGCACTGAGACTCTGACAGATGACCAGAAATTTCCCCGGGACTCCGTTGATTTATGTGGGCAGTTTGCTCTTTATGCCCATGTGATCCAAGGGTTTCTGAAAGGCTGGCTGCCGAGCCTGGTAAAACGTGGTACATTCAGGCTGGTACATTGTAAATTCCAAGCTGAGTCTGCAAAGTACAGGCCAAAAACTACATTGTACAAAATATGGTGTTCGCCTCTTCAGTAAGTTACATGTGTAAATCACACATGTAATGTGATATATTGTAAATTTGTTAGCAAAGCAGTTAGGCTCGATGTGCATGTACTAATCATGCTTTTAGCACCTTGTAATACAGACTTGAATTGGAGAAAAACACCAGCGAGTAACTTGTAATAGGATAAAAATGTTACCCTTTTAACATGTGCTGGTACTGCTCAGTTAAAATTTTTTCGTTCACCACCCCATTGGATGTACCGTTGCAGACTAGGTATATACATGTAGTGTGGAAAGACCTCTTTTAAGGTATCTTTCTTGCATTCAGAATCACCATGGCTGGCCGGTTGGTGCTGATCTTACCTACTATGCACATCAAGAGAAGAAAAATTCTCAGATTTATTGATGAACGATGATTACCACTACCTTCCGAGAAGGCAAACGCCAAGCACCGACCGAGCTGCATGGAGCTCGATCGTTTCTGATTTCTGGCAGCGAGCGATTTGTTGAACTTTAGCCCTAACGGGAATGGGGTGGTGACCAAAAATAGCCGTCATTTGGAGTTGGGCAGAAAGTAATGTATAGAGTGTGCCTGCCTGAGGGGGAACTGATCGGTTACTACTGATACCGGGATCTCTTCGTCTTTTAGGAAGTCCCGAGCGGTACGTGTCCGTGCTGGATGGCTGCTACTGATTCGGGGAGCCTAAAGCTAACTTGCACTCCTTCCCAATTGCCGTTTTGTCAAAATAATCATCACAGCAAAGCCAGCGGTCAATCCTGGCATTACATCAGGGCCTAAATGGCAGCGGGAAGTTTGCCCTGCCGCCGCCGCCGGGGCCAAGTGACGTCAGTGGGGTTCTCCGCTATAGACCTCCACGGAGCAGACGACCCGGACCCCAGCCCGGGATCTGTAGCTGAATTAGACATGGTGCCAGATGTGTTCAGTCATTGAACATGCTTCCTGCTGCCTTGTAGAATCAGACTCCTATTACGAGTGATTATTCACAGGACCGATCCGTCGGGAGCTGCCCTTCAGTTTCTGAATATCAACAGTAATTAGTATCAAATGCCATGTTTGCCAGGTGTTCTGTACGGCTCCCCAACCCACCAATCATCTCCAATCATCTCATTGTTTGTTACTTGATGGCCATGATTTTGTAAGTTGTAATGCGTCCACTGTGAATATCCCAGCTGCTCCCAAGACAGGAACACTCAGGGCCTTGGTTGAATGTAGATCGCAACTCCTATATATCTCTCCTAATATACATTATACATAATGTGTTCACATCATAAGTCAACCCACTGTGTACATGTATGATCCTTCCAGGAATTGCTGGTAGTGTATGAAATATGTCTGCTACATGGCTCACATCATCATTGTTCTCCATATTCATGTTATCCCTAATCAATTATAAGCCCTTCCATATGAATCCATGACTCATTCATAGGACCCAAACACTTATCTGGTGGAATACAAGTTCCACAGAATAATGTTTTAAAAACTCTAAAAAAAAATGAAAACTTCAGCATTGATGGATTATGTATTTTCAGAAAATGTTTAGGGAAATGACTTCCCTGTCTTAAATGGCATGTACACGGACAGTACATTACTTCATGCATCATTTATCATGTTTATGGAGTTCAGTTGGTCGCAACAGTGTTTCTTTTTTTTTTTTTTTTTTGTAACTTGGTTAAAACATTATGGGATTGGAATATGATACTAGTAGATGTCTGCTTTCCAGATAATATTATGTAAGACCTCAAATCTACACGATCTATATACAGGCTTTATTATATTGGTAGACGTCAAGTGTAGTGACATCACCATACATGTACATAAAATTAGCAACTGTGGTCTTGATACGGGGCTCCAGACGTCGAATATCAAATATCCTAAGTGTATTTGTAAATATATAGTACCCCTGATACTGAAGTGCTGTTACCAGCACCATGATCCCAGAGTATATTTAACATATTGATGACAAAACACCTCAAAATATCAACTGCTGTAATGAAGTTTCTACAGTGGAACCTGTCTTGAAAGATTACCCCATTGGCCACAACAATGTGGTCTCTGGTGACAGGTTCAGTTATATTGAAATGTAGTTCCTTCTGCCGAAAATGTGTGTCTGTCAAGACACATGGTCTCTTATGGCAGTGGTCTCTCAAGACAGGTTTCACTGTATGTCAGTTTAGGTCAGTTTTGTTTTGCACGCAATGTTACATGCTTTATGCCTTTTGGATTGGAAGTCAATCATCTTGAACAGACCAGATGAAGTTCAGCAAATGTTTTTTTCTTCTTATGCAATACTAGTACATGTGTGTGGTTCTACCTGCACCATTTGAAGAAGCTTTTGATGTAGACATATACAAATGATATAAATCGTCTGTGACAGATTTACATCGGGTTAGTGCACATGTCTGTTGGAAAGAATCTATCGTTTCACATTCTCCTCAGGATTGACTTCACTTCATAACCCCCATCCACCCAGTACCTTGAATGCATCATTAATACATTATAATGATCAAAGGAACAAAATATTTAGAGCGCAGACTTGCAGAGATAGCATGGGTGTTCAGGAAACGTTAGGATAAGAAAAAACACAAACAAAAACATGAAAAAACAAGCAAAATTTAAGCTACTATTCCTAATACCAGGCACCGTATTCACCATGTTCGCCATGTTCATGCACAAGCAAAAAACATAACACAGAAGTTAATTTTGACATTTTAAAGACCCCCGGTTCACCCATTAAAGTGGGGTCTTATTTTAAGTGGAAGTGGTCTTAAAATGGGAGGATGTTTGTACTGAAAAAATAAGAGGTGTCAGTCATTGATCATGCTGATAGGCAGTCTTCTTAAAATAGACAGAAAGATCACTCTTAAACGGAGTGGTCTTACTTTACACATGGACTAGTTATAGTGTACATGTAAGCCTGCCATATCTTTGTAATACAGCTACACATGTAAACCAGCCTCTCCAGGATTGCGCAATTTCGCTATCAGTGTTGAATTTCGACTTGAGCGTAGCTCAATTTGGAATTGCGAGGAATTGCCCGCTTTGGAAAACTCATGGTAAAGTCGACTTTCCATTGCTTCGGGAAAATGTTCCAGTTTCTGAGCACAGAATTTCCAGTTTTGAGCATGAAATTTCCATTTCTTGAACGCAGAATTTCCATTTTCTGAGCGCAGAATTCTCATTGTTCTGTTGAGAGCTCCATTGCGGTTTTGAGTTCTAAATTTGCATTTTCTGAGCACAGAATTTTGATTTTTAGAGTGGAATTTGTATTTGCTGAGCGCAGAATTCGGGTGGTCTATTTAGAGTAGCTTTTGAGTGCAAAATTGGCATTTTCTGAGCACAGAGTTTCTATTTTTGAGTGCAGAATTTTTCAATTTTTTCTTTAGCGCGGAATTTCCATTTTCGGAGCGTGGAATTCTGGAGGGTCTGGTAAACGTGACATTGAACTTCAGAGACCAAGTGATGACTTCTCTGTTGATTTGCAAAATTTTAGCAAAGAACATAGTGCATACATATGCTGGTATTTCCCAGGTCCGTGCATACATATAGAGTACTAATAGTAACTCTGGTAGTTTATATATACCCTAGTATCTGTGCTTCTTCCTTTTACAGAAAATGTCCATCTAGTATCAGTAAAACAGATTGAGAGTGAAGGTAAGAATGTGTTTCCGACAGTAAAGTTGTGTCAGATGCTGCTTTCACATACATTTGTACATGTAGCTCCTTGTTGTACTTTTTGTCTCAGAAAATTCTCTCCTTTTGCATTACCGTTACCCTTTTATAGCAATTAGCAAAAATGATGAAAAAATGATAAATACTTTTGTGAAATATCTTTTTTTTTTTGATAGAAAAAACATTTGGAAATCCAGTTTGATATATAAAAATAAAAGTACGCTACACATAGGAAAAAAAAAATGTCATAGATACATATATATATGCCCTGCTTTATTTTGATGTGCCCGTAGCTTGAGTAGAGTAGGCCTAAATGTTCAGCATCAGCAGTAACGAGTAAGGTGTTGCTTCTTAGATCCACAAGTACTAGTAGTTTTCACTGTGTTATTTTTTCATGTACATGCAATGTATAGGCAGTAAACTACACTATATATCATCGCATGTTTGATGCCAATATATTGCCGGTAATATTCTAAGTTCTAACATATAAGAACAACAGATGAAATTAGGCTAAGGAGAGAATCAATGGAACCATTCATATCAGAGACCCTTTCTTAATACCGTATATATATCAACCAGCGTCATTTTCATGGTTTTAAACATGTACATGTACATACATGTACATGAGATACAGCAGATGGATAGCAAGAGTTGAAAGTCTCTGGCCTTTCAATTACCGACAAAAAACAACAAAAATTTCTAATGCTTTTGAATATTCTTGACCGTAATAGATACCACTATAAACATTTAACATGTTTAATAGATGTGGGAATTCAAATATAATAAGTTGATACAACTGGAGACAACATAGACATGATAAAAGATTCAATACAATTCATTCAAGCTAAAAAATCACACACTGACAGATTACAGTGAAACGTGACTAGTTGAAAACATTTTAACTAGATATTATGCTGTATTTTGTACTAGTATTCTCTGGATTACATGGATGAAGTGAATACAGAGCACACGAAGCTGAGTCGTGGAGTAATTTCTTATCTAAGGAGTTGTCTTCTCAGCGGTGCTGTACAAAGTAGTGACATTAAGATATAACCAATTCCGTAATTGATTCGTGCACACAAGGAACCTACTGCTACTTCTTGTTAAATTTCCCAGCTTCTTGTTTTACTATCGCTCAATATTTTCTAATTCCAATGTACAAATTTACTTAATTCCTGCCTTCTCAGTCAGTGTGGTTTTGCGCCTTTACGGGTATTTCTCTTGTCATGTTTTGTTTGTTGGTTGAATGTTCAAAGAACCTCTTTCTAGAGGGGGGTGTGTGTCGGGGGGGAGGGGGGAGGCAGGGAGGTGATGCCTGTTCATAGTGTCATGCTGCTCTTGCATAGACACTTGTATGTTATTGGTATAAAATAACCGGTACATGTTCATGACAACGGAAATATGAAACAATAAGTGCACATTTACTGGTCAGAGTGCTGTCATGTATGCACAAAATAAAGAAAGCAAGTAGAGTGTACACACTATTATACATACATCTACGTGCACATGTTGTATTATTTTACCGATATTTATATACCGATAGAAACATTCTTGTATTTTGGATGAATAATTACTGGAGAAAGATCGCCCAGTTTATTTCAAACGCTTGGGTAATTCGTAGACAGATGCTATATAAATAGAAAGTCATTATACATTTACTTTGAGTCTCTGTA